>Ga0137415_10000196_pt1 | contig 52250 bp, 42 predicted proteins | sample CZODoug3_1_1_16f_FD_183082 | JGI IMG/M metagenome (GOLD analysis project Ga0137415, IMG submission 183082) | Vadose zone soil fungal communities from Angelo Coast Range Reserve, California, USA - CZODoug3_1_1_16fungal (Hybrid Assembly) | ecosystem: Environmental > Terrestrial > Soil > Vadose...
TGAAACCAGCCCTGGTAAAAGCGGATAATCATGGCTGGCAGCAACAGCACCGAGAGCACGACCATCAGGGGATAGCTGAGATTCGCGGTAAGGTGATACCAAGCCTCCAGTTTCACCCGGAACGGCTGATCGCTCTTCATCACACTGGGGAGAATCTTCTTCGAGGTTTGAATCAAGCCCTTGGCCCAACGAGCCTGCTGGGTTTTGAAAGCGGTCATTTCTACGGGTAACTCGGCCGGACACTCAACATCCTGCAGGTAGACAAATTTCCATCCCTTCAGCTGGGCCCGATAGTACAAATCGGTGTCTTCGGTCAGCGTGTCATGCTGCCATCCTCCGGCGTCCTCGACCGCCCTACGCCGCCACAGGCCCGCTGTCCCGTTGAAATTGAAGAAGACGCCGCTACGCGCCCGTCCGGAATGTTCCAGCACGAAATGGCCGTCCAGCAGAATGGCTTCGACCTCGGTGAGGAACGAGTAGTTGCGATTAATATGCGTCCACCGGGTTTGCACCATGCCGATTTTCGGGTCGGTGAAATGGTGGATGGTTCGCAAAAGAAAATCTTCCGGCGGGACGAAGTCAGCGTCAAAGATGGCGATGAACTCACCCCTTGCCGTGGCCATACCCTCCGCCAGCGCGCCCGCCTTGAAGCCCTCACGATTGGTGCGGTGATGATAGCGAATCGGAAAGCCATGCGCAGCGTATCGTTCGACCAATGCCTGCGCGACGGCCTGAGTTTCGTCGGTGGAATCGTCAAGCAGCTGGACGTCAAGCTTCTCGATCGGATACTGCAAGCGGCAAACCGCATCCACCAGCCGCTCCACCACGAACTGCTCGTTAAAAATGGGAAGCTGAACCGTTACCCGCGGCAGATCCGCAAAATGACCCGCCGGATCAATCGTGCGATTTTTTCTGTGCTTGTAGTAGAGGTACACCAGCACATAGCGGTGCATACCGTAGGAGGCCAGCAGGATGAGAACGATGAAATAGGGGATCAGCAACGCCATGTCAAAAGCATTGGCGTGGTACAAGCCCCTGAAGGTGGTATCGAGAAAATGCTGGCGAATGTACTGCCCGATGCCTCGCGAGGCCACGAAAGCGGCCGCTGCAGAAGGTGAAATGGAGGCAACGCCCAGGGAAAAGTCCTTATCCAGTCATTTTTATCCGGCTAACCGGAAGTCGTCATTGTACCCGAAACGTCTTAGCGTTGATTGATCGCTAATATTGATCGCTAATTCAGGAAGTATGTACGGTACAAGGTGTCGCGTTGCGCTGGCTTGAATCCCGCGTCTCGGATGATGTGCCGCAGTTCTTCCTCCGTAGTGCAATTAGTAACCCCCGCCGCGCGCACCACGTTTTCTTCGAGCATTACCGATCCCACATCGTTGCCGCCGAAGCGCAGACCCATCTGGCAGACTTTCAATCCCTGGGTGACCCAACTGGATTGCACATTCAGGAAGTTCGACAGGTACAACCGGGAAATAGCCAGGACCTTCAGGTATTCAACTGAGGTAGCTTCGTCCCAGCGACGGCCTCCGAGAGCCGTGTTTGCAGGTTGAAAGCTCCACGGGATAAACGCGGTGAAGCCGCCGGTTTCCTCCTGCAGATCGTAGAGCCGCTGGAAATGATTGACCCGATTCTCGATGTTCTCGCCCACACCAAACATCATGGTGGCGGTGGTTCGCATACCCAGCTGATGCGCGGTGCGATGCACGTTGAGCCAGTCTTCGGTCAGGCACTTGAGCCGGGCAATCTTGTAGCGGACTTCATCGTCCAGAATCTCCGCGCCGCCGCCGGGAATGGAATCCAATCCCGCATCGCGTAGGCGTGAAATTGTGTCGCGAATGCTCAAAGCGCTGTATTCAGCGATGGCGATGATCTCTGAAGCCGAGTAGCAGTGCAGATGAATTTTCGGGAAGCGCTGCTTGATGCCGTGCAGCATTTTCTCGTGCCAGTCGATCTTCAAGTCAGGATGGAGGCCGCCCTGCATCAACACGCCGGTGCCTCCCAGTTCGACCGTTTCCCGGATCTTCTCGTAGATCGTGTCGAACTCCAGGATGTAACCCTCCTTAGCCGCGGGGCCCTTCAACGGCCGGTAAAAGGCGCAGAAGGTGCAATACTCGGTGCAAAAATTGGTGTAGTTAATGTTGCGGTCAATGATATAGGTGGCCACGCCTTCCGGGTGAAGCTTGCGGCGCACCGCGTCGGCTTCCATGCCGAGGCCAATAAGGTCGTCGGAACGGAACAAGTCAAGGGCTTGTTGTTTGGTCAGGGACATATCTTGTCTTGCAAACCGCTTGGGAAGATTCTAACGGACCCAGCGGATAGTGCCAAACCGAATCCAAGATGAGGCCAATCAAAAATTCGAGCCGTCCAGACCCCCGGCCTCGCCTCACCCCCTCTTTTGAGGAATGGACTGCTCCCCGCTGTCCCGCACCGTCCTGTTTTTATGCCAATAATATTGGATCAGAGCCAGGACTCCGCCCGCCACCGCGAGCCCAATCAGTAAGATCAGTGCCGGCTTGTAGTATCGCGAAAAGAACCTGACGATGTGCGGGCCATAAATCGCCCCCAGGCCGGCAACGATCGTGAAGCGAACCGCGCGGCCCAGTGCCAGCGCGGCGACAAACTTCTTTCGCGAATACTGCAGTGTCCCCGCCGCTAGCAGGAAAGGTACGATCGGAAAGGGTGGTGGCAACAAAGCAGGCAGCGCAACCGCACCGAATCCCCACCGTTCGAATCGATTAAAAAGCTTTTGGGCTTTTTGCTTCGACAGCTTGCGCTCGAAGGCCTCCTTGCCACCCTTCCGGGCTAGACTGTAGGTGATGTAGCCGCCCACCACCGCACCGATCGTGGCCATCGCCGCGTAGTACCACCACAAGGTACGATGCCGGGCTGCGAGATAGATAGTGAGTACATCCATACTGCCCGTCAGCGGTACAACCGAACTATCCGCCAGCCCCAGCAGGATCAGGCCCACCCCGCCCAGGTGCCGGAGCCGCGTCCAAACGGAAGTCGCGATCAAGAAATTAATCTGGGTTGACATGCCTGCCTTTAGAAGCAATTTGTCAGATGCAAGCGGTACGGCAGAACTGGATAAGAATCAGATGGCGGCAGTCTTGGCCACATCAAGAAAACACAGCGACGGTGCCGCGGGCAACGCACCGCACGCCTCGGCATAACGGTAGAAAAGCCGTAACCCTTCGAGGCATGCTGGATCAAGGTCATAGTAGATGTTGTCGGTCAGATAGGCCTTCGCGTCCGCTTCGCTCAAACCCAGGCGGGGCGCCCACTCCCGGACAATCCGTTGCAGATTCTGGGTTTGCAAACCGTGGTCGCGTGACGCCTGAAATACGGTGGCCAGATCGAGGGCCGGCGGAACCTCCATCAGAGCTGCCCGCCCCACTGCCCAGAAGGCGAAAACAAAGGGCTTGCCCGTAAGGCGAATCCACTCCTCGGCCAAGTCGTAGGAAAGGTAACGCAAGCGGTCTACTCTTAACGCGGGGTCGCCGATCACCAGACCGGCGTCGTGCTCTTGCAGCATCTCTTCTACATCCGGAGCCATGGGGGTGAAGGTTCGACCTGCACCCCACCAATTCGCAAACAATACTTTAGTGAGCGCCACTGAAGTGAGTGAAGAAGTATCGAGTGCAACCGAACGAATCTGGTCCAGTGGAACCTTGCTGACCAAAAGGATGGAGCGAACCGGGCGCAGCGACGCAATTGCGACCCCGGGCAGGATGGTTAGTCCCGGGATACTGGCATAGGCGGCAGTCGGAATGATGCCAATATCTGCCGACCCTGCAGCCAGATCGGCGGCGCATCGCGATGGCACGGTATAGGAAATATCGAATGCGGCGCCTGCGTCTCCGTGCTCAAAATCCCACATCAGGGGAGCGGTATTGAGGTAGGAAATGGCGGAAATGCGAAGGCGTTTCACGATGCCGATGGCCCATCCATGTTCAATCTTACCAGAGGAGTGTGTCGGCTGACCTTGACAGCATTCTTCCCAAATTCTTCCCCAGTGTAAGAGTCCGCGAGTCAGGATGCTTGTGGAGGTGACCACGTGCCCGAAGCCCTGACTGTAGCTTTCAAATCCAGCCAAAGCCTCGCTCTACAGTGGCTGGTTTGTCCTCAACCGAAGGTTCAGGTCCCAGACGCTGGCGAAGCCTAGTCGAACATCTGGGCAGCGTGCAAAACGTTTCCCCGTCGTCGCCCGACCGAACTGGAGGCGTCCGGCATTCGAGCGGTCTCGGTGCAATTGCTGGCGACCGGCTACTCCATCGAGTTGGCGCAGGACGAGCTGGACGTTCGACCGTTGCCCGGATTCCGTCATTTGCCTGGATGATTCTTCTTATCCCGCAGAACTCAGGCCAATCTACGATCCACCGTTAGTCCTTTATGCACGTGGAAACGTGGACGCGATCACCCAGCCTGGGATTGCGGTAGTAGGTACCCGTCATCCCGCACCCTACGGACTAGGAGGCCGAACGATTGTCGTGCGATCTAGCCGCTCGGGGGCGAGTCATTCTTGGTGGTCTGGCGCGGGGGGGATGCGGCCGCGGCACCATCAATGCCAAAGGAAAAACGGTGCCGGTTTTCGGCGCCGGAGTTGCCATCATCTATCTGAAAGAGCGGTTGGCCCAACAAATTGTCGCCTTGGGCGGGGCGCTGATCTCGGAATTTCCAATGAACACTCTCGCCGCGCCGCAGAACTTTTCCATTCGCAAGCGCATCATCAGCGGTATTTCCGTCGGCGTGCTTGTGATCGAAGCTGCCGAATACGGCCCAAACACCCTGATCAAGCAAGGCGCCAAGCTCACCGCCACATGGGGAAACGTATGGGAGGAACTCCCTCCACAAGTATGACTTGCGCTGACTCCCGCCACCAGTGATGAATCGCAGAGCGGACAAACAGCATCTCTACTCGGGGAAAGCGAGCTGCCACCCCACGAAAGAAAGATAAAGATGATAATGAAGCTGTTGAAGGCAGACGAAGCCACCCGCATTGACGAGATTGTTGGACGAGATTGTTGAAAGACTGGAGGCAGACCTCTCTGGATTATCAGCGGCTTTCGAGCGAAGTGATTGAAGTAAAGAGGATGCCGAGATCTCTTGTTTACTAGCTGAGAGCTGATGGCTGAAAGTTGAGAGCTTCTCTACAAAACTTGTTGCCGCCACGCATTCATGCTAGCTTCAAAACCAGTAACCAAGATTAGAGGACACATTGTCTAAAGGTTTAGTCATCGTCGAGTCGCCCGCCAAGGCGAAGACCATCCAGAAATATCTGGGCAAGGGCTTCACTGTCGAAGCTTCGCTCGGGCACGTCAAGGATCTGCCCAAGAGCACGCTGGGGGTCGACATCGACAACGATTTCGAGACGGAATACATCGTCATTCCCGGTAAGGAGAAGGTTCTCGCCAAGTTGAAGAAGCTGGCCCTGTCCGCCGACAACATCTACCTGGCCCCTGACCCGGACCGCGAGGGCGAGGCCATCGCGTGGCACTTGGCCGAGGAGCTGGGCGACGGAGTCAAGACCAAGAAGAAAAAGAAGAAGGACGATCAGCCAGACCGCATCCGTCGTGTGACTTTTAATGAGATCACGAAGCGCGCCGTGCAGGAAGCCTTCGAGCATCCCCGCGACATCGACCAGCACCTGGTGGATGCGCAACAAGCACGGCGCGTGCTCGATCGCCTGGTGGGCTATCAGGTATCCCCGTTGCTGTGGGACAAAGTGCGCCGTGGCCTATCCGCAGGCCGTGTTCAGACTGTGGCTCTGCGGCTCATCGTCGAACGTGAGCGGGAAATCAAGGCCTTCCAGAAACAGGAATACTGGACCATTGACGCTCATCTCAGCAAGCCTCCCGCCTTCGACGCCCGCTTCGTGGGCAAAGGCGAGGAGAAGGTCGAAGTCACTAATGGCGAAGACGCGGAGAAAATCCGCGCGGCGCTGGAGACAGCCGACTGGCGGGTCCGCACGGTCGATCGCAAAGAGCGGCGGCGCAACGCCACTCCACCGTTCACCACCAGCAAGCTGCAGCAGGACTCCTCGCGCAAGCTGCGCTTCAGCGTCAAGCGCACTATGATGATCGCGCAGCGCCTCTACGAAGGTGTGGAACTCGGCGAGGAAGGCTCAGTGGGTCTTATCACCTACATGCGTACCGATTCCACCCGCGTCTCCAACGAAGCGCTGGCGGAAGTGCGCGACTACATCACGTCACAATATGGCGGCGAATACCTGCCGGAGTCGCCGAATGCCTATAAAGAAAAGAAGGCGGCGCAGGCGGCGCACGAGGCTATACGTCCCACCTCGGCGATGCGTCATCCCGATCAGATCAAGCAATACCTGAAAGAAGACGAGTACAAAGTCTACAAACTAATCTGGCAGCGCTTTGTGGCTTCGCAGATCACACCGGCCGTCTTCGACCAGACTACAGTTGACATCGACGCAAAGTCCGGCACAGACACTTTCTGGTTCCGCGTGACCGGATCGGTGCTCAAGTTCGACGGTTTCCTCAAGGTTTACAAGGAATCCAAAGAAGGCAAAGACGAGGAAGACGAAGAACTCAAGCACAATCTGCCGCCACTCGAGGCGGGACAGAAGCTCACGCTCAAAGAACTGAAGCCCGAGCAGCACTTCACCGAGCCTCCGCCGCGCTACAACGAAGCCTCGCTGGTGAAAGAGCTCGAAGAACGCGGTATTGGACGGCCTTCCACGTACTCCGCGATTCTCAGCACCATCCAGGAGCGGCAGTACGTGCAAAAGCTGGGTGGGAAGTTCTCGCCCACCGAAATCGGCTTGGTCGTCACCGATCTGCTGGTGGAAAACTTCCGCGACATTTTCGATGTCCAGTACACCGCGCGGTTGGAGGAAGAGCTGGACGAAATCGAAGAGGGCAAGGAAACCTGGACGGACGCGCTGGCTGGATTCTACAAACGATTCGCCAAGGACCTCCGCTACGCCGAGAAGCACATGGAGAATATCAAGCGGATGGAGAAGCCGACCGACGAGAAGTGCGAGCGCTGCGGCTCTCCGCTGGTGATCAAGTGGGGCAAGCACGGATCGTTCTACGCCTGTAGTTCGTACGATAAAGAGAATCCCGAAAGCTGCACCTTCACCAAGGAAAATCCGATCAACCTCCCCGATCTGGATTCGGCGGATATTCAGGAAACCACCCAGGAAGAATATTGCGAGAACTGCGGCCGGGTCATGGTCCTCAAGCGGGGCCGCTTCGGCCAGTTTATGGCCTGCACCGGCTATCCCGATTGCAAGACGACTCGGCGCCTCGATCAAGGCAAGAAGGTCCCGGACATCCCGCTTGACGAACTCTGCCCCAAATGCGGGCGCAACATGATGATCCGCCACGGGCGTTACGGGGAGTTCACCACCTGCAGCGGCTATCCCGACTGCAAATACGTGAAGCAGAATTTTATCGGAGTGAAGTGCCCGCTTTGCAAAGAGGGCGACCTGGTGGAAAAGAAAGCGCGCAAAGGAAACACATTTTACGGATGCGGAAATTATCCCAAGTGCAAGTTCACCTCCGCCGGCAAACCTATGGCGGAAAAGTGCCCCAGTTGCGGCAGCGAGTACCTGGTGGAAAAAACGCTGAAGGCAGGCCCGGTGATCGCCTGCCCCAACAAAGAATGCGACTACGAGCGCGCGGCAGAACCGGCGCCGGTAACATAACGACAAATCACGTAGGGACAGGTGCGCTCACCCGCCTAGCCGAGCGAAGTTCGGCAGTCAAACTAACAAAGGAGACTTACAAATGGCCAAGAAGCCTACCGCAGCCGACGCCCAACTGATTCTTCAACTCTACGATCTCCGTCGCGAAGCTGAGCTGCGCAAAGCCCGCAACTGGTGGGTGGTGACCTTCTGGCCGCGGACCGCCGACGAATTCATCAAGGTGGCGACAGCGCTCGGCACCCAGGAAAATAACTGGCTCCGTCAGGCGGGCGGCTATTGGGACTTGGCGGCGGCGTTGGTCTTGCACGGAACCATCCATGCCGACCTGTTTCTAGAGGGTGGGTCCAGCGGTGAGATGTTTTTTATGTATGCCAAGATCCAGCCAATATTGACAGAGCTGCGCGAGAAAATGCAGAGTCCGGGACTGTTCAGGAACGTCGAGAAGGTAATCATGAGCTCGAAGGCCGGGCGTGAACGGCTGAAGATGGTCAGTGCACGCGTCGAGTCCCGCCGCAAAGCGATGTCGGAAACAGCGAAGGCAAACTAAAGCTGAGAACCGAGAGCTGAGGAACCGAGACTGCTTCTCCTACGAAATATACTCACGGATATATTCATCCTTCGACTTCGCCAATTCCTCCAGATCGCCATCGAAGATGACTTTGCCTTCCCGCAGAATCAAGAAGGTGATGGGCACTTCGCAGCGGGCGCCGCTCGCCAGCGGTAGCATTTTGTTTGCCTTGCGATCAAAGTAGTGCGTCGCCATGATGAAGGCGTCCTGCAGGCGATGGGTAACCAGCAGCGAACTGGTTTTGTACACATCCCGCTGCTTCACGATCAGTTCCACAATCGTGGTGGAGGTGACCGGATCCAGGCCGCCGGTAGGCGAATCATACAAAATGACTTCCGGCTGCGTGATGATGGCCCGCGCAATCGCCACCCGGCGCCGCATTCCACCAGACAGCTCCGACGGAAACATATCCACCGTGTGTTCCAGTTCCACGAAGCTCAGAGCTTCGCGTACCCGCCGCTCGATTTCATCCTCGGGGATATTGCCATCCTCGATAAGTCGAAACGCAACGTTTTCCCGCACCGTGAACGAATCAAAGAGTGCGCTCTCCTGAAACACCATCCCAATCCGGCCGCGTAGCGTGAACAAATCCTTTTCGCTCATCTGGGTCACTTCCTGGCCCAGAACGTAGATGCGGCCCGAGTCGGGCTTCATCAACCCCAGCGCCAACTTCAGGATGGTGCTCTTACCGGAGCCCGCCACACCGAAAAGCGCTTTGGTTTCCCCGTGCGCCAGCCGGAACGAGATGCGGTCCAGTACTTGCTTGTCGTCGAAGGCAAGAGAAACATCTTCGAACCGAATCGCCTCGGCAGATGGTTGCCGGGCGTCAGCGGCGGGTGTTTCGAGCGGTAGGGTCGGAGCCGGCATCGATATTGATAGGAATATGGGTCAGCGGTAACCCAATAACGCGATGAGCAGCTTGGTGACAAAAAAATCAACCACCAGGATCAGTACGGACGCCACCACCACCGCCTGAGTCGTGGAGCGCCCCACGCCTTGCGTGCCACCGCGCGTCGACATTCCGAAATAACAGCCGACGGTAGAGATCACAAATCCGAAAAGCACCGGTTTGATTAGCCCCGTCGTCACATCCCGCCAGACGAGCGACTGCCAGGCGGAGGTCCAGTACTGCCGTGAGTCCAAACCCAGCAACAGGGTCGAGACCATGTTGCCCCCCACCAGTCCAAGCAGGTCGGAGATGATGGTCAGGAAAAACAGCATGATGACCGTGGCCACCACTCGAGGCGTGACCAGTTTTTTCGTGGGGTCGGTGCCCAGGGCGCGCATGGCGTCAATCTGCTCGGTCACGGTCATGGAACCGAGTTCGCTGGCCATCCCTGAAGCATTTCGACCGGCCACCATGAGGCCGGTAATGACTGGTCCCAGCTCAGTAACCATGCCTACGGAAACCAGCTGAGCGATGAGGGTAAGCGAGCCGAACCTCGATAGCGTGCTGGCGCTATTAAGAGCCAGCACTGCCCCGGTGAAGCCGCCGGTCAAAATCACGATAGGCAGCGAGCCGACGCCGATCAAGTCGGCCTGCTGAATCATGTCGGTAACGTACAAGGGCCGACGGAAAAGATTGGCCAGAGATTGACCCACCAGCAGGGCATACTCCTGCAGCGCCAAGAGCTTTTCCTTAGCAAATTCGGCGGGCGAGATAAGTTGGACCTGAAAGTCCCCAGCAGCCATGCAGTGTGGCCTCTAGCTGAAAAAACTATAACAGAGAAAACCCCGGTAGAGACGTAGCTTGCCACGTTCTGAGCCACCAACCGAGACCTAGCCAAGCTACGTCTCGACGAGAATCCGAGGTCCGAACGCTATTCTCTCGTCTTCTTTTTGATCTCAATACTCATGCGTTTGATTTTCTGATTCAGGGTAGAAAGTGGCACGTGGAAACGCTCCGCGGCTTCGGTTTGGTTCCAGTTGCACTTCTCCAGCATGTCCAGGATGATGCGGCGTTCGCAGTCCTCGACGATGTCGAAGAGGGAAGCGTCGCCACGGTGTTCTAGCAGAGGAAGAGGCGTTCCGCGGCCCACGATTGGGTCGGGAAGAAGTTCCGGGCCGATATCCACTCCGGTGGACAGCACTACAGAACGCTCGACCACATTTTCCAGTTCACGCACGTTGCCCGGCCAGGAGTAGGACAGCAACGGGCGCAGCCCCTCTGGGGTTATTCTCCGCCTCTGCCGTTCGTTCTCTTCCGAATATTTCGAGAGGAAGAAATCAACCAGCAGAGGAATGTCTTCCTTTCGCTGGCGCAGAGGTGGCAGATCAATCGTGATGACGTTCAGGCGATAGAAGAGGTCGTCGCGGAACTTGCCTTCGCGGACCAACTGTTTCAAATCCACGTTGGTGGCCGCGATGATACGCACGTCCACCTGAAGTTCGTGCACGCCTCCCAGGTGCATGAACTTGCGGTCTTGAAGCACGCGCAGGATCTTGCTCTGCGTATCCAGGCCCATGGTGCCGATTTCATCGAGGAACAGCGTCCCTCGGTCGGCGATTTCGAACAGACCCTTCTTGCTAGCGATGGCGCTGGTGAAGGCCCCCTTGACGTGCCCGAACAGCGTGGATTCCAGCAGGTCTGGCGGCATCGAGCCGGTATTCACCGGCACGAAGGCCCGGTCGCGCCGCGGCGAGTTCAAGTGGATGGCTTTGGCGATCAGCTCTTTGCCGGTTCCGCTCTCGCCCTGTAAAAGGATCGTCGAACGGCTGGGCGCCACTTGCGCCACCAAGTCGAAAATCTTCAGCATGGGCTCGCTCTTGCCCACGATGTGTTCAAAGTTGTAGCGCTGCTTCAGGGCCCGCTTGAGCTGAACATTTTCTGCTTCGGTGCGGTGCCGACCTACGGCGATGCGGACATCGGCCAGCAGCTTCTCGTTGTCCCATGGCTTTTGGACGAAGTTGGTGGCCCCCGCCTGCATAGCTTTCACCGCATTTTCCACCGTGCCGTACGCGGTGATCATGATGACGGAAAGCTGGGGATCGTGAGCATGAAGTTCCGCCAGCAAATCCAGGCCGTTGCGGTCGGGCAGCGCCAAGTCGAGCAGTACCAGATCGAACGGCCGGTCGCCAATTCGCGCCAGTCCCTGATCGGCGGTGGCGGCCGATTCTACTGCATAGCCTTCCAACTCCAGCAGAGTTTCCAAAGATTCGCGGATGGCGGCTTCATCGTCGATGATCAGTACGGCACCGGCGGACGAAGATGACGCTTCGTTCATTGCGCGGCGCGGAATGGTTGCCAGTTCAGACATTCACGGTCTTTTTCGTTAGCGGGAAATCCAGATAAAACGTGGTGCCTTGGCCAGGTTCGCTCTCCACCCGGATCTTCCCGGCGTGCTCCTGAATGATGCCGTAGGTCACCGAGAGGCCCAGACCCGTACCTTTGCCCTGACCCTCTGGCGGTGCGGATTTGGTGGTAAAGAACGGGTCGTAGATGCGCTGGATATGCTCTTGCGCGATGCCGGTCCCGGTGTCGGACACGACTACGCTAACCCCGTCTCCATTGGAAGTAGCCACTCGAAGCCTTCCGCCGTCGGGCATGGCATCCCGCGCGTTCAGGAACAGATTTAGGAAAACCTGTTGCAGGCGTCCCGGATTGCCGCTGATCAGCGGCAGGTGTCCTGCCAGATCATCCTCAACCTTGATTTTCGTGATCTTGAACTGATGCTCGAGCAGGGCCAGCGTATCCGCGATGATCTTGTTGACGTTAACCTCGGTGAATTCGGTGCCGCTGGTGCGCGAAAAATTCAGCAGGTTATTGACAATCTCCGAAGCCCGGAATGTCTGCCGGGTAATTTTGTCCAGCAATCCACCCTTTTGCGGATCGTTCTGGAGTTGCTTCGAAAGCATCTGGGCGTAGGAGGAAATCACCGCCAGCGGCGTGTTGACTTCGTGCGCCACTCCGGCGGCGAGCAGGCCGATTGAGGAAAGCTTGTCCGCCTGAGAGAGCTGCGATTCCAGGTCGATCCGTTCCGTGATGTCGTCCACGATGATCAGCCGCCCGATTACATTGAACTTCCTGGTGACCAGTGGGGCGATGGCAACGTTCACAATGCGGCTCTCCCCGGTCGGGGTGGCCAAGCGGAACTTGTAAAGGTTGTTGACGCCGGGATTCTGTCGCACCCGGTAGAATTCTTCTACAAACGCCGCGGGAAATACCTCGCTCAACGGCCGGGTCAGCGCCTGCCAGCGAGGCAGCGCGTACATAACTTCCATCTGCGAGTTCCAGGATTCGATCCGGTCAGCCAGATCCACCGCCATCACGCCCACATTGATGGACTCCACGATGTTTTCGTTAAAGTCTTTCAGGCGTTCGTATTCAGTGACCTTCTGCTCCAGGGAGGCATACAGCCGCGCGTTCTGGATCGCGATGCCGATATACCCAGCCAGGGTCTCCAGCAGCTCAACGTCTTCGCTGGTCAGGAAATCGCCTTCGACCGTCTTGCCCAAACCAAGAAACGCAATCGTCCGTTGCTGGGCCCGGCATGGAATGTAGTAGTTCAAGTCCAGCTTTTCGATCGTCTGCTGGGCGCTGGCGGTCTCGCGCGGCACCTGGTGAACGTTCTCCAGGAAGAGATGTCCAGCCTCGATTTCCGGTCGCGGGGCGCTGAGGAAGTTCAGATCCAGCCCGCTGGTCTGGGTCATGCCAAAAGACTTGGCCAGAAAGAACTGCGGCGGCTCGCCCGCGGCCAGGAAGATCGCCATCCGATCCACCAGCAACGTCCGCGACAAACGATCCACCACTGAGCTCAGCATCCTGTCCAGATCAGTTTCCGCGCTGAGCTCGCGCCCAAATTCAATCAGCGTCTTGCGGTAGTCGTAGCGGGTGCGATAGAAGAACTGGTCAATCCGCTCCTGGATCCATTTGCGGACTGGATCGAACAGCAGCGCCGTAACTACCATCGCCAGGATCAAACCGATCGGTCCGGAGCTCGGCACCTGCGTGTGCACCAGTTCGGCGACCCCAGCAACGACGGCGAAGTAAACCCCCACAATCGCGCCCGCCGCCAGGGTGTAGACCATGCCGCGCTTGAAAATCAGGTCCACATCCATCAACCGGTAGCGGAAGATGGCATAGCCGAAGGTCAGGGGAAGCAGGCCCAGCGACAACACCGAAACCTTCATGGCCGCGGTGGGTAGCGCACCAGTCAGGTAGGGAATCACATAGAACAGCGTGAACGGCGCGATGGCCAGGATGGTTCCGCGCGTGACCCACTTGAGTTGCTGCCGCAGGATGGGCGTGCTGGCCCGGCGGTAGCTGAACCACAACACCCCCGCCGCCACCACGAAGAACAGGGCCAGATAGCCCATCTGCACCCGGTCCAGGTTCCAGCGCAACCGCTCCGTCGCCCTCAGCCACCGGAGCGTGAAAACGTGGATTCCCAACAACAGCATCCCGGGCACATAAATCGCCGGCACTACCCAGCGATGTTTCCGGACAATATTGCGCTTCTCCGGAAATGTCAGAACAAAATGCAGGAACAAGGCCGGTTGCAGCAGCCAGGCCGCAACATTGCCCCAGTAGATCGTCCAGTCGAAGTCATTCAGCTTTCCGCTGAACTTGAAGGCGTAGAAAATAAACGAGACCAGGCAGAAGATGTAGAAATGCGTGGAACTCGGCGCCGTCCAGCGCCGCAACAGAACATAAAGCCCGATGCCGAGATAGATCAGGGCGATGAAACGGAGCCAGTAGTTAAGCGAGCGCTCCGCCGGAACCAGGATCACCGTCATGTCCACCGGGACCGACTGCCGGATCACGGAGTAACTTGCCTTCGACCAGGCCCCGATCCGGTACACCTGACGCATGCGGCCGGCGGTGTCCTTCACCTCGCGCTCGCTGATCGCGGTCAGGCAATCGCCAACTCGGATGCCTGCCTTGTCTCCCGGGCCGTTGGGCTCTACTCGGTCGGCGAGGAGACCGCCGCCGCAGCCGGCGGATTCCACCCACCACACGCCGTCCGAGGGGATCTGGAAGTCGCGCTCCTTCTGGAAATTGATCCAGGCCAGAACCACCGCAGCTGTGGTCAGCAAGATGAGCAGACCGGCTGTAAAGCGGATTTGGAATTCACGGTTCATGGACCGCAACGGCTCCTGCGACAGGGTGGGGGAATCACCCGAGTGAAGGGTGTGCACGTACGGGGCCACGGGAGTGTGCAAAGCGAGACCTCTAACTCACTTCAAAGAAAAGACTTCTCTGATTATAGAAGCCCTGCCAAGGTAAAGCTATGTTTTTTGGAATCCTTATGTGTGGTTTGGTAACTCTATGCATGGCATAAGCTTAAGAAGCCCTCGTCGAGCCCAGGTTAGTTGGTCGGGTGTGTCGAAGGCTCGACACTCCTGGGCAAGTTGTTTGCGTCCTTCGCATAGTCTTTGCGACCCTTACAGTTAGAGCCCTGCAAGTTTTTCTGTACCCAACTAACGCCGGGCACTGCATCCCCGACTCCGATAGAATCGTTTTTTCCCGACATGACCATCACCGACGAAATCATTGAGCGCGAGCACCGTTTCCTGCTACCAACCTACAACCGCTATCCCATCGCCCTCGAGCGCGGCAAAGGTGTGTTCCTGTACGACCGGGAAGGGAATCGCTACCTGGATTTCGTCGCCGGACTGGGGGTCAACGCTCTCGGCCATGCTCATCCCCGCGTGGTAAAGGCGATTCGCGAGCAATCCGCCCGCGCCATCCACTTTTCCAATCTCTACTACCACGAATTCCAGGGACGCCTGGCCGAAAAGCTCTGCCACCTTTCGGGTTTGAATCGGGCATTTTTCTCAAATTCCGGTACCGAGGCCATCGAGGGCTCCATAAAACTTGCCCGGCTGGCAGGACACCGCGTGGGAGGCGAGGCCAAGAGTCGACTGGTGGCTCTAGAAGGCTCCTACCACGGACGAACTTTCGGTGCCATGTCACTCACTGGACAGGATAAGTACCGCAAAGGATTTGAGCCGCTGCTCGAAGACGTCAAGTTTGTCCCGCGCGATGATCTCGACGCGTTGCGCGCGGCCGTGGACGACCGCACTTGCGCCATCGTGCTTGAACCCATCTTCGGCGAAGGTGGCATCTACGAATGTTCTACCGGCTTTCTTCAGCAATGCCGCGCCCTGGCCGACCGCCATCGGGTAGCTCTGATTTTCGATGAGATCCAATGCGGACTGGGACGCACCGGCACCATCTTCGCTTTCCAGGCATTCGGAGTGACCCCGGACATCGTCGCCATCGCAAAGCCCATTGCCGCTGGTTTGCCGCTGGGCGGATTTCTGGCGAAAGAGGAATTTGCTTCGGCGATTTCGGCGGGCCAGCACGGGACCACATTTGGCGGAGGACCTTTGGCTTGTCGTGTGGCGCTCGAATACTTCGCCATCATCGAAGACGAGGGCCTGCTGGAAAATGTTTCCCGCGTTGGTGGCTACCTGCAGGAGCGGTTGAAGGCGCTGGCCGGACGCTACGCAGCGGTCCAGGAAGTCCGCGGACGAGGCCTGATTCAAGGTTTGCAGTTGGCCATTCCGGCCCGTCCCATCGTTGAGCAGGCGTTGGCGGAAGGGGTTCTGTTCAATAGCACGCAGGATACGGTGCTGCGCTTTCTCCCTCCATTCCTGTTGCAGGAAAAGCACGTGGACAAAGGCGTCCGCGTACTCAAGAAGTTGTTGGGGAGAAAGCAAAGCTCAGGCGGAGGCTGATCGCCATCCACGGCGGAGTTTGTGCACGAAAAAGCCAAAGTGAAAAATAAATCAGAGACGCAAACCGAGCCGCGGGCCTCACCGCCAGTCGCAGAACGCTGGACCACGGTTGACGGCTACCGCATGCGTTATCTATGTAGCGGCACCGGTCCAGCCCTGGTGCTGGTTCACGGATTGCTCGGATACGCGTTTTCCTGGCGGTATGCCTTGCCAGTGCTGTCCGAGAAGGCCACGGTGTACGCGGTGGACATGCTGGGCGCGGGCTTTTCCGATCGGCACTCGGGCATGGATTGCAGTCTTCGGGCCAATGCCGGACGCTTGTTACGTTTTCTCGAACTAGTGGGTCTGGAGGCTTTTGACTTGTTGGGTACCTCCTACGGAGGTACTGTTGCAATGATGGCCGCCGCGCTCGCGCCGGAGCGTGTGCGGCGGTTGATCCTGGTGGGTCCGGTCGATCCCTGGTCTGGACATGGCAACCGGATGGCTGCATTTCTTGGTCACCGCCTCGTCTCTGCCATTTTTCTTCGGTTGGCGCCTCTCCTGCAGTTTACGCATGGCTATTGGCTCCGCCGCGAGTATGGAGATAAGCGCCGAATACGCCCCGGTGTCCTCGAAGGCTATCGGGTCCCGTTTTCTTTTCCGGGTGCATTCGAGTACGAGCTCTCGGTATTGCGCCTATGGGACCAGGGCTTTCGGGAACTGGAATCGCTACTGCCGCGGATCGGGCACATCCCGACTCTGCTGCTGTGGGGAAGCAAGGATCGAACAATAAGACCCGGTTCGACGATGCGGTTGCGTAGGCAGTTTGAAAATTGCAGCACCGCAGTATTCGACGGTGTGGGACACCTGCCCTACGAAGAAGTTCCGGAAGAGTTCAACCGAGTGGTCGCAGAATTTCTGAGCGAGGACGGCTCCTCATTGTGAGGATTTAATCGTGATCTTCGTGGACTGCTGACCCATATGGCCATGGGTGTCGGACACCCGGAGTTCGAGTCGAACTGTTTTCTCCTTGTTGTCAGTTAACGAAGGCGCCATTACCTCGGTTTCAATCCAGCCACCCTCGCCGACCGGCTGGTTGATTTCCTCGGGGGCTTGGCCCAATCCCACGCCAAATTGGTAGGGAGGCTGTCCGCCGGCCACGACCGTGGTGAGCTTGAACTTGGTATTGGGCGCGATGGTGTCGCTGCTCAAGTGTATGGGTATGATTCGTAAAGATTCCTCTGCGCCCTTGGCCACTTCTGCGCCAAAATAAAAACCGACAATCGTTCCAAAAACTCCGAGCAATAGCGAAAGCACCTCCTTGCCCCGCTCGAACTGTGCTTTATGCTGGTCGTCCGCCCTGCTTGTCAAAGCCGACACCACCAGCACAACGGCAGTGCCGATCGTCACTACCGCGAACAGGTAAGTTATGAGCCCGCGGGCATATTCGGTCTTCGACATGTTCTGGAGTACGCCTCTATCCCACCCAAACATGGCGCAAAGAATCAAAAAAAGCACGCTGAGCACGATGACGCCGGCCAGCGCGACGACTGGATTCAGGAAAGCCTTAAATGAATTAGGTTGAAGATCTGGATCTGGCTGACCATTCTCCGCCATGCTGTACTCCTCTCGTTTTTCCGGGGAAGACCTGGACCGGGGCCGAGGCACGAACCCTGTGGAACCGTCAAACCATGCGACCGGTTACGAGTGGCCTGCGCGGGGGCCGTTATGAAATCCGTAACGCTATTCTCGCAAGTCGCAATAGTCCCCGCTGCGGAAAAAACAACCCGAGCGGCTGGATGGCCCCGGACGCACACTCCAACATTTCTTCGAGGAAAATGTCTACTCTGAGGCCGAGATATTGATAATCCGCAGCGCGTCGCGGCCACCATTCCAGCAAAGTTATCGCCGTGATTCGAAGCATGAGAACGTATGCCCTGATCCGCTCCAGACGGGAAGCTCTGGAGGCGGCACAGGGGGCAACCAGGCTGGTCACTAACTTATAGTGATCTTCTTCATCTGCTCCCAGTTTTTCCAGCAGCTCCGATATTTGCGGGTCCGATGTGGAAATCCCCCCGATTTGTGTCATTGCCGTCTTCTCGACGGCGATGCAAAACAGCACTGCGACTGCCAGCGGGAGTGTCCTGCGCCGCCGGCGGGCATACGAGCGCATTACGCGAGTGTACTGCCGTACATAGCCCAGTTTGGTCTCGAACGCGTCTCGCTCGGACAAAAATATCCGACACTTGTTAAGATGGTCGAGCTCTTCCTGAACTTGTTCAATCAGCTGCGAAAAGAGGAGGGAGTCTTTCGGAAGCTCGGAAACCGTGTCCAGAGCCAATTGGCAGACCACTTCCACGGCCAACAGCTTCATATAGTAAATATCTCTAATGACCGCCAAACCGCGTTCTGATGCTCCGACTTTGCGTTCAGCGAAAACGAGAGGGTTTTCGTTAAGCAGAAGCGAGCCTGATTCCACAAATCCTCCAGTTAAACTGCACTGGCAAATAAACGTCGGATGTCGCTACTCAACCCCTTCTAACCGGCACATTGTACAACGGGGTAGCCTTGCTTGGCGTGCCTTGAGCGCCACGAGTCCGGGTCCTCTGCTAGATTCAATTGCCTGGCCACACTATGTCGCAGCACCTCTTTGATCTTCTCCGCGGCTACCTGACCAGCTATGGCTATTGGGCCGTAGGGACGGCGCTGCTTTTGGAAAATGCGGGATTGCCCCTCCCCGGCGAAACCATATTGCTGCTGGCAAGTTTTCTGGCTTACTCGGAACATAAACTCGGTTTGCCGTGGATCATTCTGGTAGGTGTCTGCGCGGCGACGCTTGGGGACAACTTAGGCTTTGCCATCGGTTTCTACGGCGGGCGTCGGCTTTTGGAGCGATATCAGAAAACCCTGCATATCCGGCCAGATGTGATTGCTCGCGGAGAAGAACTGTTTGCGCGCTACGGAGCTGCCACCATCTTTGTCGCTCGTTTCATCGCCGGGATGAGGATCATCGCGGGTCCGTTGGCCGGTGTTTTGCGCATGAGCTGGCGCAAGTTTCTGCTGTTTAATTTCCTGGGCGCCGTGCTTTGGGTAAGCGTCATCGCCAGCTTGGGATACCTTTTCGGAAAGCACTGGGAAGCGCTGGTCGATCTGGTACAGGACGCCAACCTCGCCATCGCGGTTGTGGTGGTTATTCTGGTCGGGTTTTTCTGGTGGCGGCGGCGAAAAAGGTGATCCTTTCCTCGGGTCGGGTTTTCCACGGCAGCTACTCGTACCTGATACCTTGTCGTACCTGATACCTTGAGCGGAGAGCTGGTTTGCCATGAAATCCCGTGCCTAGCGAATTTTGGTCCTGATTGCGGGCTGGAGTTTCATCCTGCTGGGGAGCGTCGGATTGTTTTCTGTCTGTCCTGCAGGGCGGGCTGTTTGTTCCGGTCGGGTCAATCATCCTCTCTTCGGAATATGTGTGGGCCCATCACCGGCTGGCGAAATTGAGAGAGCGGTTTCTCAAGATAGGCTGTGTTGTCGAGGAGGCTGCCGCCAAGACTGCGACATGGTTGCAGCGCCTTTCTCGCGACGGAAAGCGGCTTAGACCTGCGGTTTAATTAGCGGCGAAAGACCCGTGTTGCCGTGGGTGCCGTGAACCGAAAGACTTTGACCGCAGAGCTCGCGGAGTCAACGCGAAGGCCGCAAAGCAGCCACTACGGAAAACGGAACCAGCACGGAAAACGGATTGATGCTGAGTCGAGGCGGTGCTAACCTCCAAACAGCAAAATCAACTCATGTCTGATCCGGTAACAAGCGCCGGGCCGGCTCAAGCCCCGCACATCCCATCCCGCGACCGCTTCTTGCCGTTCGCGATGTCCGACCTCTGGATACGCTTTTTACTGGCCATTGTGGGGCTGGTTCTGGCTTTCGGAGCAGCGCTGTTTTCCACAGTGGCGCGCGAAGCGGGGAGTCTCTGGGGGACACTGGTCTTTTCCTCAGTCGCCTTAGCGCTGGCGACGATTGTGGGCCTGACCACGGTTCCTTACCTGGCGCGCCGGGTTGCCGGTGGGCGTGTCCGTGATGCTTTCGACTACGACGTGACCCGCGTGGGGATCGTTTATGTCCTCACGGTTCTACTGATCGGCGTCGCCGCCCTGAACACCGGCAACAACCTGCTCTACGTCATCGTGGCGGCGATGTTGGCGGCCATTCTGGTATCGGGACTGGCCTCGGCAGTCGTTCTGCGTGGACTAGAGTTGGACGTTCGCCTGCCCGAGCAGGTTTTTGCGGGCCGTCCGGCCCCGGCAAAGATAATGGTTCGAAACGGCCGGCGGTGGTTGGCTTCGTTCTCGATCAGTGTCATCCCGCTCAGGAAAAACAAAGACAAGGTCTCTGGGCGGTGGAGATGGGAGCCCGCGACCTTTAGCTTCCCGCCATGGCGGCCCCCCGCCAGGCAGTGGGTAACACTGCGGGACCTTCGATTGCGCCACGTGGCCGATATTGCCGATGGCGCCGCCACCCCGGAAGGCATTTTCCTGGAATCAGCGTATTTTCCCTATGTTCCCGCCGGGGCCGAACTCGCCGCGGAGATTGAATTATGCTTCCCGCGCCGGGGACGCTACCAGCAGAACAGCTTTGGTCTGGCCACCCGCTTTCCCTTTGCCTTTCTGACCAAAACGCGGCGGGTTCCGCTGTCACGGGAGATACTGGTATACCCGCCGGTGGAACCGACCGACCAATTCTTCGAAGTCCTGCCGCTGATCACCGGCGAATTTGAGACTTTTGCCCGCGGACGCGGTGACGATTTGTACCGCATCCGAGAGTACATGCCGGAAGATTCGGCGCGCCATGTGGACTGGAAAGCCACGGCGAAATCGGGATCGCTGAAAGTCCGCGAGTTCAGCCGTGAGGACGAACGCAAGGTGCGCCTGATATTTGATAACCCAGGCCCGGGCGCGGTCTCCGAACCAGCCTATGAAAATGCGGTGACGCTGGCGGCATCTCTGGGCTGGCACTTCGCAGAGGGGAATACCGAAGTTTGCTTCGTGGCGCCGGGCCACCGCGCGGGAGGAGACATCCGCGAATTTCTGGCTTACCTGGCCACGGTCGATCCGCAGGCATCACCCTCGCTGCTCGATACTTTGGAGACTTCGGAAGACTACAACATCATTCTTACCACCCGGCCGCGGGGAACCATTCCCGCGAACCTGTGGGCGTGCTCGTATTTTATTCTTATCGGAAGCCAATAGTGATGCGTATTTTCCCCAAATCAGTTCGCGACCCGTTCTGGCTTTGCGATCCTGTGGTTGACTTCGCGAACTTTGCCGTCAAAATCAATCCAGATGGACGATATCTTAAGTGCAGCCGAAGGGCGGGCGCCCGCATCCCAAGTGGTAGCGCCACTTTTGCCTGGCCAGCCGAAAAACTTCGACGAGGTGTAAAGGACATGAATCGCAAAAGTTTCCCAGTCCCGACCGCGGTGCTTATGTCTCTGCTGCTAGCGGTGGCGTCACTGCCCGCGCGAGCACAGAAGAGCCTGGAGATTCCTTCCGGGACGACGATCAAGGTTCGGATGATCGACAAGCTCAGCAGTGAACAGACCCAGATGGGAGAAACCTTTCACGGCACGCTGGACGAGCCTATCGAAGTGAACGGCAGACAGCTTTACCCCAAGGGCGCCGATGTGATTGGCCGCGTCACTGACGTGCATCCCACTGGCAGGTTGAGCGAGCCAGGCGAGCTCGGTCTCGCACTGAATACCGTGAGTTCGGGAACCGTGGCCGCGTCCATCCATGTGGAGCCGCTGGTTATCAAGGGCGAGTCGCACTCCAAGAGCAACGTCACCAAGATCGGCGGCGGAGCGGCCTTAGGCGCCGTGATTGGTGCCATCGCTGGCGGAGGGAAGGGCGCGGCGATCGGTACTCTAGCCGGCGGAGCCGCGGGCACGGGCGCGGCTGCGGCCACGGGTAAGAAGCCTGCAACCGTCGATCCGGAAGCGGTTCTGACTTTCATCACGTCTTCGGCTTCGAGTTCGACTTCGAGCCCCGTGGTTCCACCCGCCAGCAGGAGCGCAAGTGAAGCCCCTCCGGCGCCTGCACCGCCCGCCGGAGCCCCCGATGCCGCTTCAAGTCCTGTTGCCCCAGCTTCGGATTCTCCGCCGGGAGCGGACGACTCTGCTGCCTTGTTTACGCTGCGCGATCGCAGGATTATCCGAACCTGCGTCAACGAGCATGCCTCGGACCTTCCGGCGGCAACAATTCAGCGTCCGGAATTGCCCTCTGGATCGGAGCGGCAAATTCATCGTGGCGGGAGTTTGTCGTCTGAAGCTCAGAACGAAGCTCAGGCACTGCCTCTGGCTTGTGAAGATCAACTGCCCAAGCTGGCCAGCGATCTGGAGCGCGTCGTCTACAGCGGGCGTGTGCTGCTGATCGATAGTAAGGGTCATGTACTCGACGTGTTTTACCTCGATCAGAATCAGTGATTCCCTTGGCCGCGGGCACGGCGTCCAGGTCGTGCCCGCGCGGCATCAGGCCATCGTATTGAAAATGCTGCCGATAATTTCGGTAACCATTACGTCAGATTACCTTGGTACATTGCCCTTTTGGCGCCAGCTGTTAAGGTTACAGTTGAGGAGAATCTAAGCTAAACGATCGGTCAACCGTGGCGCCCCCGGCTGGCAGAGAAACTGGTTGATGACCGCTCACACCCAACTCGTGCTGTGGATCACGCACCCGGTGCTGCAGCTGGCGGTGGGGGTGGCGATGTTCCGGCAAAAGCTCCACCGGACGTTCCCCGTCTTTTTCGCCTACATCGCGTTTCAGATTCTGAGCTTCTGCTTCCTGTTCCCTCTCAACACATGGTCGAACTACGACACCTACTACGAAACCTACTTCTACCTCTACTGGGCCTGCTCGGCGATCAATCTGATCCTGGGTTTCATGATCATTCATGAAGTCTTTCTCGATGTGTTCCGTCCTTACCACACCCTGAAAGATTTGGGATCAGTCATGTTCAAGTGGGCGGCGTTAGTCATGTTGCTGGTCGCCTTCGTGGTAGCGGCCTCCAATTCCGGCGAGCACATGGCGCCGATTCTGCAGGCCATAACCACGGTACAGCGCTGCGTTCGTGTGGCTCAGTGCGGCCTCGTCCTCTTTCTCATTGTCTTTTCCCGCTACCTTGGGGTGTCATGGCGGCAGCAAAGTTTCGGAATAGCGCTGGGGTTGGGTGGTGCTGCAGGGGTCGAATTGGGCACGCTCGCGCTATATGCCGGCAGCCCGATATCACAGGTCACAGTCCACGTGGTCAATCTTGTGGCGTACAACCTTACTATCCTGGTCTGGTTCGCCTATGTCTTTCGTGAGAGTCCTGCGCGAACACCGGAAGCAAATTTGTTTACTTCACACCGCTGGGAGCGGAGCCTTAGCGATTTGCAGGCGCCTGCACAGGGGGATTCTCTGATACCCATGTTTGAAAGCATGGTGGATCGCGCCCTTTCGCGTACCCAGGTGGAGTACGCGCCGAAAAAGGCTGCGACGGTCTCGGAGGCCGAGCCCGTTATACCCGCGCCTGGCGGCCTGCATTCCGTCCTGCCCCGGACCCGCCGGATTCAATAGCCTTTCGGAAACCGCTCGTCGGAGCGATTTAACACTCCAGTATTACTTCCCTTTTGTTCTCGTATCTTACTAAAAACACAACCGCATTTCTGTCTAGATCATCAGAGTGGTCCATCCGAAGGTGGGCTATGAGGCCAAACCTCACGCCAGAAATGCCTGGACTGTTTGCGCGCGGTCTGTATAATGCCGCCACCGCGAGGTTCCGCTCCCAGGGACTTCGCACCGTAAGGAGAACACCATGAAACGTGCGGTCAGGATGTTGATCCTGATGGTAGGTTTGGCTTGCGCGTACGTGGCAATCGCGACCCCGATACTCAATGCTGAATTGGGCCCGATGCCGTTATGTCCGCCGAGCAACCCGCATTGCGGCCGGTAGCCGCTTGAGTAAGGGGCCGCCCTCGCGGCTTTGCAGGTCTCCCAGGGCTGACGGATTGGTATCGTATCGTCAGCCCGTTTTTTTGTTCATTCCTGGATGGTTCTAACGGAAGGTATTACCTCAAACCTTCAGTCCACTGGCGAGGCGTTGCCTGAGTTGTTCCGGATCAAAGACAGGTGGCTGGCAGCTGAATCCGGAGCATACCACGGCCGCTGACTTTCCCTGGGTGAGCCCGATGAGATGAGGAATCGTTTCCGCCAAACTGGGCGGGAGGTTCTGCGGAATGGCCTCATTGGACGGCAACTTAAGAACCGACTTGCCGAGCCCGAAGAAACTCGCCGCTATGGTATGGAACTGCTCGGCCAAATCGTCGTTCCCGATGATGACGGTCTGCGTATGCGGCTGTGAGAAGTGCACGGCAGCGATGCCATACGTGGCGGCGAAAATCCCAAACTTCTCGGCGAGTCCAGCCAGCAACTCCAGCGTTTGCTCGGCTTTCTCCCGATAGCTTTGCTGGTTCGTGTAAGCCTGGTTCGTGTAAGCCTGGTTCGTGTAAGCATGGAGCCGCAACAACGCAATCGCGGCGACGGAATTTCCCGCGGGCGTAGGAGAATCCTGAAAAGGTTTCCGGCGCGCGCCCAGCACGCCAATCGCCTTCTGCCCTCCATTCGCGGGGCTGGCCGCGTCGAAGAAGCCGCCGGACACGGGATCAAACATGCGGTCGAGCATTTTGTCCGTGACGCGCTGCGCGAACTTAAAGTAGCTGAGGTCGGCGGTGGCCTCGTAGGCATCCAGGCAGGCGACGGCGGTGAAGGCGTAGTCGTCGAGCAAGCCGGGAACCGCACGCCGTTCCACGGCTGGGTCAGAGTAAGCGACCACGTGCTGCAGTCCCTGCTCCGGCTGCCAGGCTTCGGCCAGAATGCGGTCCAAGGAACGCAGCGCGAAGTGCCGGACGGGGTCGAGTTTCAGCACTCTCGCGGCTTCCAGATACGCCGAGACGCACAGCGAGTTCCAGCCTACATAAACGGTCTTGTCAACGTAGGGAGTGGGCCGCGTTAAGCGGGCGGCATACATCTTCTTCTTGCCGGATTCTATTAGCGCCTGCGTGTGTTCCAGGGTCAGACCCATCCGTTTCGCGACTTCCTCGACGGGGGCCCGGACGTACAAGACATTTTTCTCGGGATTGTGGTGCATCTCTCCGATTTCATTGACGTCGTAGTGCAGACCAGCAACGGCGGCTTCGGCTTCGCTCAGGACAGCCTGCATTTCGGCGCGGGTCCAGGTGAAATAGTCGCCGTCATCGTCCATCGAATAGTCGGAGTCCTGAGACGCGTAAAACCCACCGCGCTCCCGGTCGCTGAGCCACTCATCCATCCAGCGAACGATGTCACGAGCCACGGAGGCGAAGAATTCCGAGCCGGTCACCTGGTAGGCATGGACATAATTCTTGAGCAGTTCGGAATTGTCGTAGCACATCTTCTCGAAGTGCGGCACAATCCAGCGTTCGTCGACCGAGTAGCGGTGAAAGCCGCCGGCCAGTTGGTCATACACACCGCCGCGCGCCATTTTTTCCAGCGTCGGGACGAAGACCTCACGCAGCTTTTCGTCTCCCGAGCGCGCGTACTGGTCAATCAGCAGATCGAGGACGGCAGGATGGGGAAACTTGGGCGCGTTTCCAAAACCGCCGTTCTGCGGGTCAAACATCTGGCGGGCCGCTTCTACGATGGCGTCGATCACTTTGGGGGAGAATTCGCCACTGCTTCCGGCAAAAGATTCGGCCTGCGAGATGGCGGCCTCCACCATCTTGGCCTGGTCGGTCACGTCACCATTCTTCTGGTGATAGGCGTCCGCGATCGAGGAGAGAACGCGTTTGAAACTGGGACGCCCGTAGTTCTCGTCGGGAGGAAAATAAGTTCCGCCGTAAAAGGGCTTGCCTTCGGGCGTGAGAAAGGCGGTCAGCGGCCAGCCACCCTGCCCGCTGATGGCACTGACTGCCACCTGGTAACGGCTGTCGATGTCGGGGCGCTCATCGCGATCCACCTTCACCGCCACGAAGCGTTCATTTACGATCTTCGCGACCTCCGGATCGTCGTACGACTCGCGATCCATCACGTGACACCAGTGGCACCAGACCGCGCCAATGTCGAGCAGGATGGGCTTGTTCTCACGCTGGGCGGTGGCAAAGGCCTCCTCGCTCCACTCGTTCCACTGAATGGGCTGGTGCATGGCCGAACGCAGATAGGCCGAAGAGGCGTGGGCAAGTGAGTTGAGGGTCTGAGTCGACATCCATCAAGTGTAAATCTTTTCGTATCCGGGAATACGTTCCTGACAAAAGTAACTTGGCAACTGACGCAGAGTCTCTAGATAGTCGAACCGTGAAATGAAGTATCAAGACAGCCGGTTGGCTGGTGTTGTCGTCGCTCAATCTGCTCTTAATGTGTATGCATCGGGTCTCGCCTAGACGGGCCGGCCCCCTGATTGGGGCAGTGATAATCTGGCTCGTGTCTCCCCTCTTCTTTTGTTTACGATCGCCTACTTCGTGGCCGACCTTCCTAAAACCAATCACACGCAACAAGTGATGGTCGCAGCTCCTCTCTGTTCTCGTAGCTTTTGTGGTCCGGTACCTCAGATTTACAGGAATATGAAGGGCAATCTAGAGCAGAGGATTGGTGCCGGGGGCGGAGAGGTTCGTAGGGTCCCCCTCAGCCCACCAGCCGCCTGGCGATTGAGCCATACAATTCCACCGCGTCCTGCAATTGTTCCTTCTCGACATATTCGCCCTCGGTGTGCGCCACGTGGATCGATCCCGGGCCGATCAGCAAGGGCTGTCCCCAATTGCTGAGCGCGGGAATGTCGGTGGTGAAGGCGGCAACCATGGTGGCCAGACCCTCCAGAGTGCGCAGGCGCATGAACGGGATTTCCAGCACGAATTCTACTTTTGCGAGATTTCCGACAGCCTCAACAATTCCCCGCTTCAATTGCTCCGAAGGGCCGACCAGGCGGTAAAGCAATTGCGCTTGTGCTTTGTCCGGGATCACGTTGGGGGCGCGACCGCCTTCGATCACGCCAATGTTGAGCGTGCACGGTCCAATGCCATCTTCCACGGGCAGTTTCATGGCGCGCAGACGCTGCAGCGCCGCCAGCAGTTTGTCAATCGCCGACTCACCCAATTCTGGGTAAGCCGAGTGCGCCATGCGGCCATGGGCGATCACCTCCACCCGCAACGCTCCCTTGGACGCGACCGCGACCCGGTTCTCGGTGGGTTCGCCATTGACCAGAGACTTCGAGCCCGGGGGACTCTGGTTGGCCACTTTTCCGCCCAGACTGTCGCGCTCTTCACCAACAAGAAAAAGCAGCCCTACGTGAATGCCTTCCTGCCGCAAACGTCCCGCCGCCGCAACTTGTGCCGCGATGATTCCCTTGGCGTCGCAGGAGCCTCGTCCGTACAGCCGAGTAGCGTCTTCCGAGGAAGGAATGAAGGGTGGAACCGTGTCCATGTGGGTGGAGAAAACCACTGCGGGCCGCGACTGTTCGGGAGAGGTTGCGAACACGTTGCAGCGCCCACCATCGACGGGAATCTTGTCCGCCTGAAAGCCTCGCCGGAGCAGTTCGCCGCAGAGAAAGTCCCCAACCCCGCCTTCGTTGCCGGTGACCGACTCGATGTCCACAAGCTGGCGGGTAAGGGTGACGACGTCCATCCGGAGAGGATACCTCACCCCGCCTTCCATGATTCATCTCCGCGTCCCCTGTGTCCTAGGTGATTTCCCGGTTTTCTGACCACGGAGGACGCGGAGTTGGAAACAGAATCCCACACCACTGTTATGCTTCAATGACTATGCTTCAATGATCAACCATGGACGCGCACGCTAGTGCCATTCGCTCAATCGTTCTTGACGGTCTTGCCGGCCGCCTGGAAGCACTGCTCAATGTTGGCGCCCCAGAGGCCGCCTACGCCGCCCTGGTGTGCCATCCCCACCCGCTCTACGGCGGCACGCTGCACAACAAGGTGGTTTTTCACGCCATGAAGGCGCTAAACAGTTTCGGTTTTCCCGTGCTACGTTTCAATTTTCGCGGCGCCGGCCTGAGCCAAGGAGAACACGATCACGGAGAAGGCGAAGTGGATGACGTTCGGACCGCGCTGGATTGGTTGGATCATGAATTACACCGGCCTTTGATCTTCGCCGGATTTTCCTTTGGCGCGGCGGTCGGCTTGCGGGCCGCGTGCCCTGATTTCCGGGTGAAAGCCGCGGTCGCCCTGGGCCTCCCCGTGGCGCCGATTGACGATCGCACCTATGACTTCAGCTTTCTAAATAGCTGCGTCAAGCCCAAGCTATTCGTCAGCGGCGATCGCGACCAGTTCGCAGCAGCTGCGCAATTGAAAGCGCTGATTGCTGCCCTTCCTGAACCGAAGAAACTGGTGCTGGTCGGCGGTGCCGATCATTTTTTTGAAGGAAGACTGCGGGAGATGCGGGAAACGGTTGTGCAGTGGGTGGGAGACGTGGTGAATCTGTAGCGCCAATGCCTCTTATAATTCTCTAAATGCCTTCATCCGCCACCGATCGCAATAAGCTTGCCCTGGACATGCGCGTCACTGCGCGTCACCTGTTTGAGCATGCACTTGCGGAAGCCAGCATCGACCGGGCATTTCAGCGACACGTGGAGTGCGATAAAGGTGTGCTCCGCATTGGCGAGGATCTGCACGACCTCGATTCCTACAATCGCGTGCTAGTGATCTCCATTGGCAAGGCGGCGCATGCCATGGTCAATTCGCTCGAAATGCAGGCGGGCAGCCGCTTCGCAGGCATCGTGGCCGGCCCGCTCGATCCGGTTTCGCAAGTGCGAGGCTTCCGCTATTTTCGCGGCGGCCATCCCATGCCGAACCAGGAGTCGATCCGCGCCGCCGAGGCCATTCTAAAGTCGCTCGGTGCTCAGGATGCGTCATCGCTGGTAATTTACCTGCTCAGTGGCGGAGGGTCGTCGATCGCAGAGAAACCGATCGACGGCCAAATTTCGCTGCCGGATCTGGTCGCTACCTACCGTGTGTTGGTACACTCCGGCGCGCCCATTGCCGAAATCAACGCCATCCGCAAACACCTCTCCGCAATCAAGGGAGGACGGCTGGCAGTTGCCGCTTCCTCGGCGCAGCAGGTCTCGCTGCTAGTTTCTGACGTTCCGGACAATACTCCGGACGCTCTGGCCTCGGGCCCGACCATGCCCGATTCCACCAGCGTAGCGGTCTGTTACGCCGTCGCCGAGAAGTACGGCATGATCGAGCAGTTTCCGGATTCGGTGCGCGAGTTGTTTCAATGCCATGCGCTGGAGGAGACTCCCAAGCCCCACGACCTAGTCTTCCACCGCTCGCGCTGGTGGCCGTTGCTGTCGAACGCCTCGCTGCTGGAAGCGGCAGAAGTGGAGGCTCAACGCCACGGCTTCAGCGTGGAAATTGACAACACCTGCGATGACTGGGACTACATGCGCGCGGCGGATTATCTTCTCGAACGCCTACGCCGGTTGCGCAAGAAGTCCGAACGCGCCTGCCTGATTTCGGGTGGAGAAGTCACGGTAAAGGTTGAGAATGGCGGCACGGGTGGCCGCAACCAGCAGTTTGTCCTGGCCTGTGCGCCAAAGATTTCCTGCGAGACCATCACTGTACTCAGCGCGGGAACCGACGGCATTGACGGCAACAGCCCGGCCGCCGGAGCCATCGTGGACGGCAGTACCCTCGAACGCGCCAGAGTCCGCGGTCTGGATCCCGGTACGCACCTGGCTGGGTTTAATGCCTACCCGTTTTTTCAGTCCTTGGGTGATGCCATCACCACCGGATCCACGGGGAATAATCTGCGCGACCTGCGAGTTCTGCTGGCCTACTAGAAAAACCGGGTCACGCCTTCTTCCAGTACGAACACCCGGTCTTCGATCCCCGCCGCCTTGGCCTCTTTCTCGAGCAGTTGCAGCGGTTCGTCCATCGGCTCGTGGGAGAGTCGGAAGGTGCCGTAGTGCATGGGCACCATCCAGCGCGAATTCAGATCAAGAAAAGCCCGTGTGGCGTCCGCCGGGCTGGCGTGAACGTTGCGAAACGACGGTGGATTGTAGGCGCCGATCGGCAACAGCGCCAGTTCCGGCGCCAATCGCTGTCCGATCTCGCGGAAGCCGGAAAAGTAAGCCGTGTCGCCGGCGTGATAGAGAGAGTGCTGGTTGTCCCGCAGCACGTAGCCGCCGTATCCGCGGTGCGAGTCCTGGATCACCCGCGCACCCCAGTGCCGCGAGGGCACGTGGGTCACGGTCAGCCCGCGATGACGGTAGCTGTTCCACCAGTCCAGTTCCACCACGTTGTCAAAACCGAGGTCGGAAACCAGATCGAAAACGTGATGTGGAACCACGATCGTGGGTGCCACGCCGCGCCGGCGCTTGGTTTGCCGCACAATCGCGCGCAGCGATGCCCGGTGTAGGTGGTCGAAGTGGGCATGAGTGACCAGAACCAAATCAACCGGCGGCAAGTCGCGCACCTGCAAGCCTGGCTGCCGCAGGCGCTTCAGGACGAACAGCCAACGCGCGAAGTTGGGATCGATGACGATATTCTGCCCGCCGACTTGGAGAAAAAAACTCGAATGGCCGATGAAAGTTACACCCATCTGGCCGTTGGTCACCAGTTTCGGCTTATGGGTACGGCCGGTTCGAGGAGTGACCACGGAGCGGCGCACCAGGCTACCGAACTGCCGGGCCCGTTTGCGAAGCGCAGAATTCTTCAGGGTATTCTTCAGCATCGGCGACTAACCAGATCGTAGTCGGATCGAGCGCACTGACTTGTCTTCTCTTTTCTTGCCGCTGGCTCTGGCCGCGCTGAATCTAATTCTAAAACAAATCTGCGCGGGATCGCTTGACCCTTGTTGCGTTCGTCGGTTCTAATCGCTGCTGGTCACGATTGGCCGTTAATTGTCGAAATTAGGGGAGACTCAGGATGCGTGTTGCTTTTTTGGGCTTGGGAATCATGGGACGGCCGATGGCGTCCAATCTGGTCAAGGCAGGCCATGAGGTTTCCGTCTGGAGCCGGACCGCAGGCAAGGACGTAGAAGGGGCGCGGAGCGCAGCTTCCCCTGCCGAGGCGGCGCGGGCCGCGGAAGTGGTCTGGATGTGCGTATCCGACACCAACGCGGTCGAGGGGGTTCTGTTCGGACCGCAAGGTGTCGAGGAAGCGCTCGCCGAAGGCATGACCATCGTTGATTCCAGCACAATTTCGCCGTCCGCAACCCGCCAGTTTGCCGAGAGAGTTAGTGCCCGAGGTGTGCGATATGTGGACGCGCCCATGACTGGATCAAAAGTGGCGGCCGAAGGCGGGACTCTCATATTTATCGTGGGCGGAGAGGAAGTGGTGATCGCATCCCTGAAGCCGTTGTTCGCCGCCATGGGCAAAGTATTTTTTCGCATGGGAGAAACCGGCAAGGGACAGGCCGCCAAGCTCGCGATGAATCTTCAAATCGCCTTGATTTACGAAGGTTTTGCCGAAGGCCTAACCTTGGCCACGAAGCTGGGAGTGGATGTCGAGAACCTGATAGGTGTCATTCAGGCCTCCATGGTCCGATCCGGGGTAGTCGACTACAAGGCGCCTTTTGTTCTCAAGCGTGACTTCACACCCAATTTCCCCCTGCGTCTCATGCACAAAGACATTCGGCTGGCGCTCGAAGCCGCCAAGGAAGTTCGCGTCAAGCTGCCGGCCCTCGAAACCGTGGAAGAAGTGTACGAACTGGCCACCGAGGACGGGCACGAAAATCTGGATTACGCCGCCACCATCACACTGCTCGAGAAATGGGCGGGAGTACAAGTCAAGGGAGCTTCGGCCTGAGCCTGTGCGCGCTGGTGTCCCTTCGACTTCGCCCAGGGCAGGCTCTCGCTCGTGTTCGCTCACTATCGTTTCCTCCCGATCCTGATTACCTGTGCTAGTACCTCCGTAACAGCCGGCATGTCTTCTATTACAGAACTTTTACATGCAGGGCCAGCTGGCGCTGGTACTTTAGGCCTAGGGATTTCAATACCGGGCACGGGAAAAGAACATGGTGATCGACCTCGAAACGCTGGACCGGAAGGCAGCCGCAGACGACGAACTTAACCGGGTAACCGCGATCTTTATGGGCCTGTTCCATGTAGGCGCAATCGCGGCGTTGTTTTTCTTCTCCTGGAAAGCTTTCCTGGTCTCGATGTTCCTGTGGTGGGTTTCAGGAAGCCTGGGCATCGGTATGGGCTACCATCGGTTGCTCACTCATCGCGGGTATAAGACTCCTAAGTGGGTCGAGTATGTCTTGACCACTTGCGCCACACTTGCTCTCGAAGGCGGGCCGATCTTCTGGGTCGCCACTCACCGCATCCATCACCAACATTCCGATCAGGAGGGCGATCCGCACTCGCCCCGCGACGGCAAGTGGTGGGCACATATGGGATGGATTCTGACCGGCAAGTCGATGCACCACGACACCACCACCCTGGCCCGCTATGTTCCTGACCTGGCCAAGAACAAATTTCACGTCTGGATTACGAAGTATCACTACGTCCCCATGATCGGGCTTGGCGTGGTGCTGCTGGCGATTGGTGGTCTACCGTTTCTGCTGTGGGGCGTCTTCTTCCGCACCGTGATCGGACTGCACACCACCTGGCTGGTGAATTCGGCCACCCATAGCTGGGGCTCGCGACGCTTTGTCACCAAGGACATGTCCACCAATAGCTGGTGGGTGGCATTGCTTACCTTTGGTGAAGGCTGGCACAACAACCATCACGCGCATCCGGTTTCCGCCCGGCATGGTTTGAAGTGGTACGAGATTGATCTCAATTGGTATGGCATCTGGGTGCTGACGAAATTGGGGCTCGCGCGCCATGTCTACCGGGTAAAGCTCTCTGAACTACGCCGCCGCGAAGAAGAAGATGGAGTACCAGCGGCGGCACGGACCGAACTGGTCTCTGCCTAAGCCAGGTGTGGGGGCACCCTTGTCCGCCGCCTTTGACTTGGATTTTAGACATTCAAGCCAAATTCGAGGCCTCATAACTAAACAGTAACCCAAGATCCCAAACCAAAGAGACCAACTTCAAGGGCGGCGGATAGCGGTGTCCGCCCCACACTTCGTTTCAGCAAGACTCTAAACTCACCCAATACTTGCTCTCCGCACTCTTCCCACGCGGTAGAATCCTGCCATGCGCATCAGCAGCCGCCGCAGGGCCATCGCCTTCTTTGTCGTGCTGGGCGTTTGTCTGGTGCTGCTGGCGGTAGGACTGAATGTCGGCTGGATCATTCTCAACTGGCGCGAAGGCGTCCTCCTCTTCCTCGGCGTCATCTTCTTCGCGCTGCTGATTGCCGGGCTCATCGTGAACACCAGTTTCCTGGTGCGCGAAATTCGCCGTAACGAACAGCATGACAGCTTTATCAATGCCGTCACTCACGAACTTAAGACGCCCATCGCCTCCATCCGGCTTTATCTGCAAACCTTGCAGCACCGCGATGTGGATGAAACTCAGCGCCACGAGTTCTACCGCCTGATGCTGGACGATACCGATCGTTTGCTGGGCACGGTCGAGCAGGTGCTCAAAGCCGGGGAAGCCGGAGACAAGAAGCAGGACCGGCGTGTGCCCGTGGATTTCGCCGATCTGGTGCGCGAGTGCGTGGAAGTAGCTCGTGCCAGCCACCATCTTCAGCCTGAATCTCTGCGCTACGAGCAATCCGCCAACGGCACCGGCACGAACGTGTTGGGTGATTCCGAGGAACTGCGGGCCGCGGTCTCCAACGTACTGGACAACGCCGTGAAGTATTCCGGGAGCCGGGTGGAGATATCCGCGCGGGTAGACATTCCCGATGAAAAGCACGTGACGCTGAGCATTCGCGATCAAGGTGTAGGCATTCCGGCGGGCGAGTTGAAGCGCATCTTCAAACGCTTTTACCGCGTCTCGAATCGCTCGTTAAGCCATGTGAAGGGAACCGGCCTCGGTCTTTTCATCGTGCGGGCAATCGTCCGCAAACACGGCGGCCGTGTGTTCGCCGAGAGCAAGGGCGAGGGGCGGGGCACTACTGTCGTGCTGGAATTGCCGCGAGTGAATTCGTAGCGCTGGCGCTACACTTGAGAAGCGATGAGTCGTGTTTTGATTGTCGAAGACGAGGCTCATTTGGCCCAGGGTTTGCAGTTCAACCTCGAGGCCGAAGGCCACTCCGTCGCCGTTGTCGGCGATGCCGAAAGCGCGCTGGACTTGCTGTTGGGGGATTCTGGGACCGGCAAGCGCTCGGATTTCGACGCCGTCGTGCTCGACGTAATGCTTCCCGGCAAGGACGGTTTCGCAGTTGCCGCCGAGTTGCGCGCCGCCAAACAATTCGTACCTGTGCTCATGCTTACGGCACGCGGCCGGCCTGAAGATGTGCTCAAGGGATTTGCCTCTGGCGCGGACGATTATCTTCCCAAGCCCTTCGAACTCCCGATCCTGTTGGCTCGCTTGCAGGGTCTCCTGCGCCGTCGTGACTGGATGCGCCAGAGCCCGGCGTCGAATTCCGCTCAGGCCGCCGAATACGATGCGTTCTCGTTTCAGGGCAGGACCATCGATTTCGGAAAGCTGGAGTTGCGGGTGAACGGAAATACCATCCAACTCACCCTGATGGAAGCGGAACTGCTACGCCATCTCATCCGCAACCAGGGGCGGGTGGTTTCTCGCAAGTCGATCCTCGAGGAGGTCTGGGGATTGCACGAAGACACCGATACGCGGGCCATCGACAATTTCGTTGTGCGTCTGCGGCGCTATATCGAGGACAATCCCTCCACTCCGCGCCATCTGCTCACCGTCCGTGGCGTGGGATATCGTTTCATCGCCGAGCCGGAGAAGGACTGAATCCGCGCATGGTCCTGAGTCTGAAATCCCAGGCAGAACTCTGTCATCCGGAGCGGAGTGGAGGGACCTGCTTTTTCGGCAACTCCTGGTGCTCGCAGGTCAAGATTATTTGTGCTGCGGAGTTCTGATTCACTACCCTAGCGGCCCAGCTGGGAAATCAGGTTTTCCCTGTGGCCCAGGGCCATGCCATCGATGTGGTTCAGGGCAAGAGCATAAGCCGCGCAGGCCAACACGGCTGGCAGCAAAAGGAGCGGAACTACAATCCAGGAATTTCCATAGTGGCGGGAAAGCCACAGCATCAGCGCACCCCCACTGAACAGCGCCCCACGAACGCCAAAACTAGCCAGAACGGTGGTGAGCGATGCCCGCTGCCGCCCAAACACGCCCGCCTCCACCCTGGTGGGAGAATAGATCGAGAACAGGTTCCCGGCGGCGAGATCAATGGGCAAGGCAAACAAAATACCCGCCACCGTGGCCAGCGTCACCCGGATTGAGGGCGGGCGATAGAGCAGACTCGTGCCCAGCCACACCAGTGCAACCTCCAGGGCGAAAATGGCCGCATGGGCCAGATTCTTCCCGGTCATGATTTGGCGGAAGCGCACCGGCGCGGCGAAAAAAAACTGCACACCGCTGCCATCAGCTCCAAAATTGTTGTAAGAAAGATTGGTCAGCAAGAGCAGCGAGTAGGCAGCGCCGAGCGGAAATGTTAGCTCCGGGGCGTGGGCAAACAGATCTTGGTTGTGTCCTGAACTTCTAAAGACCACCAGCATGAACAAGGGTACGACCAAAGTGAACAGCATGGGGCCGCTCCGGCTGAGATAACGCAGCTCCTTTTCGAAGACGGCGGTGACCGGCCCGGGCAATCCCGGCACATTCCAGCCGGGATGTGGCGCCGGAAGCTCCGCCGGCGAAGCCTTGCGCCGGGCCGATTCGCTGAGATTCTCGCCATGATATTCCGCGCGCAGGCGAAAATTTAGCAGCCACAGGAATGCAATTCCATAAAGCCCCAGCAGCAGAAAATAGAACCGGCCAGGCCAATGCTGGCCCTGGGCCGCCCGCGCAATCGCAGCCGCCGCTAGGCCCGGTGGCAGCGGCCTCTGCACCTGGGAGAATTCCTGCCCCAGAAGTCGTGTTTCGGGGTTGGATTTATGTCCGTAGAATGCGACCAAGGGGCTGATCAGCTGCAGACTGAGGATACAAAGAAAAAACAAGACTCCCATGATTTCGCGCGTCCGCCGCTGGGCCAGCCAGCGCTCGAGCCACGCGAAAGCCATTCGTGCCAAAAGAATGTTCACCATGGCGAAGGTCACAAGCACAACCGCGGCCCAGGGCAGCAGACGTGGTCTGGCGGCTCCAATGCCGATGGTGATTCCGAGCAGCCACAGGCTGGCCACGGTAGTTGCCGGGTCCAGCGAGCCGTAGGCGAGGCGGATCAGAAAGTAAGATCGGTAACTGAGCGGAAAACGAAGCAAGCTTGCAGATTCGAGATTCTTGGTAAACGCTGTCGCCATCAGAGGGAAAAGTTGCCAGAACAGGAACACGGGCCACAGCAGTGCGCCGAGCCACTCCGCGTTTTCCTCCAACATCAGAAACCAGGCCGCTCCGCCCAGGCCCACGGCGCCACCGATGCCACCAGCCACAAAAGCAATGACCACGAAAATGCGCGATGCCAACTCCAATCGGCCGCGAAAAGTGTGCAGAGAGTTGACGAAGATCCGCCAGCGCAATTCCGCGACCGCGGCCATCTGTCGGGGCGCCTGGGGAGCCGGATTCGGGCCGGCCGGATTCAATTCAGCCTGCTTCATCCTAACCACGACAGTTCCTGGCTGGCGGCTCGCGATCCACCCACAATGCGAAGAAAAATCTGCTCGAGAGTCAACTTCTCGCGTGGGGAGCCATCCGACGTCGCTGCCTCCGGCAGGACTGCTGCCCGAGCCTCCACTCCGGCGCGCAGTTCCTCCAGCGAGCCTTGCGCCACCAGCCGGCCGCGATGAATGATTCCGACATGACTGCACAGCCGTTCCACGATCTCCAGCACGTGTGAGGTGAGGAAGATGGTAGCGCCGCGCGCAATCATGCGTTGCAACATGGCTTTCAGCGTGCCGGCGGCAATGGCATCCACGCCTTCGAAGGGCTCATCCAGAAAAAGAACTTTTGGCCCATGAATCACGGCCGCGGCCAGCGCCAGTTTCTTCTGCATGCCATGCGAGTAGTCGGTGACCATTGTCTTGGGCTGGTCGACGAGTTGCATGAACTCCAGCAGTTCCGATGTCCGCTTGGCCGCAGTCTCCCGATCCAGACCATACATGCGCCCGACGAAATTCAAATATTCCGACCCGGTCAATCTTCCAAATAGCGCCATACCTTCGGGCACGACTCCGATCTGCCGTTTTACTTCGACCATGTTGGTCACCAGATCGAGGCCGAGAATCTGGATTCGTCCCGCGGTGGGTGCGAGCAATCCGGTCAGCATCTTGATGGTGGTGGACTTCCCCGCGCCATTGGGCCCCAGAAAGCCAAAGAACTGGCCCGACGCAACTCTAAGGTTTACGTCTTCAACGGCTACAAGGTCACCGAAGCGGCGAGTCAGATTTTCGGTGGCGATGGTGGGAGTAACCATGAAAGTCCCGACTCTAGCACAACCGCAGAAACCGCCGGACCCAGTAGCGTCGGCGTCGCACCGGCCGTCCCGAGGGCATCTTGCCCTCGGAGGTGGGGGCGGGACGCTCCCACGACAGCAGCCAGGAAGGGGGCGCTACGAGCCTGCTTTAGATCACCTGCTTTAGATCAGGTGTAGAATAGCGTCCATTTCCCGAGTCATCACAGGAATTCGAACGAACTCTAGCCGACCAACACTTGACTCTCGCCATGAACAAAAGAACCTTTATCAAACTCTCCTCGGTGATGCTTGCCGCCCCTGTCGTCTCCCCCCTGTTTGCCTGGATGTCGGGAGACAAGATGTCAGGCGATAAATTGAAAAATTGGGCTGGCAATCTGGAATACAGCACCGAAAGCCTGTACTCCGCCAACTCGCTCGAACAGGCACGGGATTTCGTAAAAAAACAGAGCCGGTTAAAAGTGCTCGGCACCCGCCACTGCTTCAACAACATAGCAGACAGCACCCAAGACTTCCTCTCCTTGAAGCCGATGGACAAGGTGGTTGCGCTGAATCCCGAGGCGCGTACCGTGACCGTCGAAGCGGGCATGAGCTATGGTCAGTTGTGCCCATATCTCGACAGCAAGGGCTTTGCGCTGCATAACCTGGCCTCGCTACCCCATATTTCTATCGCCGGCGCTTGCAGCACCGGAACGCATGGCTCGGGGGTCAAGAACGGCAACCTGGCCACGGCTGTATCGGGGCTGGAAATGGTCACGGCGGCGGGCGACGTGGTTGTGCTGTCCCGTGAGAAAGACGGCGGAACATTTCGGGGCGCCGTGGTTGGGCTGGGCGCGCTGGGTGTCATCACAAAAATCACGCTCAATATTCAACCCACTTTCATGATGCGGCAGTATGTGTATGAAAGCCTTCCGCTGAGCCAGCTGAAAGATCACTTCGAGGAGATCGAAGCAAGCGCTTATAGCGTTAGCCTTTTTACCGACTGGCAAAAACAGCGGGTCAACGAGGTCTGGATCAAGAGCCGCGTGGAAGCAGGCAAGGCTTTTGACGCGACTCCGGAATTTTTTGGGGCCAAGCTGGCAACCAGGAATCTTCACCCCATAGCTGACCTTTCCGCCGAAAATTGCACTGAGCAGTTGGGCGTGCCCGGCGCTTGGTATGAACGGCTGCCGCATTTCCGCATGGGCTTTACACCCAGCGCGGGCAAGGAGTTGCAATCGGAGTACTTCGTGCCTCGCCAGCATGCGATGGAAGCCATCCTAGCGGTGGAACAGCTGCGCGACCAGGTGAGTCCGCACCTCATGATTTCAGAAATCCGCGCCATCGCCGCTGATGACCTCTGGATGAGTCCCTGTTACAAACAGCCCTGTGTGACGATTCACTTTACGTGGAAACAGGACTGGCCCGCGGTCAGCAAACTGCTGCCAGTGATTGAAACAGAGCTGGCTCCATTCAAGGCCCGGCCGCATTGGGGAAAGCTGTTTACCACCTCCCCGGCGCAACTGAAATCAATCTATGAAAAGTTGCCGGAGTTTATTCAACTGAGTAAGGAATACGATCCGCGCGGCAAGTTCCACAATGAATTTCTGAACACGAATATTTTTAGCTGACGCAGGCAAGTTCCCGGGCCCGTGCCGCCATCCTGCGTGGCGGATGCAATTCCTCGATCTTCATAAATTTGATCACTCTAATCCGTGCTTTAACAAACACCTTCACCGTACTAGACTAAGCGGCGAAATTTATCAGGCCCTTGCACAAGAGACCTGCATAGCCTGTCCGCTTTGCCGGGACGGTTGCCGAGTTCGTTAGGAGGAGATTTATGGGCTCTCGCTGGCTTCTGCTGCTCTTATTCTCGTTGACCACCAGCGCGCTGCTGGCGCAATCCTCACCGCCGTCAGCACCCACCGAACTAACGGTCCAGAGTCTTCTCGACCGTATTCAGCGACTCGAGAGTCGGATCAACCAGCTTGAGGACCATGAGCGCAAGCAGGAGGCTGCCCTGGCTGGCACGCCGGCTGCGCCCGTCACAACCCAAGCCGTTGTGACCGCTCCGGTCCCAGCCCCTGCCGCCACGCAAGCCCGAGCCGAGTCACCTGCTGAAGAGCACGCCAGCATGGGCGAAATCCGCGATACGGAGAGACGTTTCCCGTCGCTCCAAATCAGAGGATTCGGCGATGTGGATTTCTCGGCGACCGATCAGAAAGGTTCGGTGAGTGGCTTCAATCTTGGCCAGTTCGTTCTGCATTTCGCTTCGCCCCTGTCAGAAAAAGTCAGCTATTTCGGCGAAGTCAGCTTTACGGCGCAGCCGACCGGGTACGACCTGAGCGTGGAACGCACCATCATTCGCTACGACTACAACGACTACTTCAAGCTCTCATTCGGCAAGTACCACACTCCGATCGGTTATTGGAATGCCGCCTTTCATCATGGCGCCTGGCTGCAGACCACCATCGCCCGGCCGGAAATGATCAAGTTTGGCGGAACATTTATTCCCACCCACTTCGTAGGTGTGGAAGCGGAAGGGAATATTCCCTCGGGTGGGTTGGGCTTGGGCTACAACGTCGGGTTGGGCAACGGGCGCTCCTCGCTCCTGAGCAAGTCTGGAGACAGCGGCGATTCCAACGACAACCGATCGTGGGTGGCCAACCTATATGCCAGGCCGGCCCGGTTCTATGGTCTTCAGCTTGGTGCGTCGGTGTATCGCGACAAGCTCACACCGTTGCCGGGCAAGAATTTTGGCGAATGGATCACCGCAGCCGACGTGGTCTGGACCAAGGAGAAGCCGGAATTTCTGGCCGAATACGCCAACGTCCATCACCGCGACGAGCTGACTGCCAATACCTGGGACAGCCAGGCGTTCTACGTGCAGCTCGCGTACCGGCTGCCCTGGCAGCAAAGCAAATGGAAGCCCTACTATCGATTCGAGTATATTCATAAGCCTGAAAACGATCCCACGTTGGTGGATGTGCTGGATCTTTCAGGTTCGACGCTCGGAGTCAGGTACGACATCACGAACTACGCGGCTTTCAAGGGCGAGTATCGGAACAGTCGTCATGGTGTGAACGAGCCCCGGGTAAACGGGGCATTTTTCCAGACTGCGTTTACCTTCTGACACGCACATGACAACACATTGGAAAATCGCCTCCCGAGCCTTCGCTTCCAGCTGCCTATGCCTGGCGCTTCTGCAGCCAGTGGCCGCTCAACGCCACGACGTTGACGTCGCCGTGGTAGTACATCCCGACACGCCGATCAGCAATCTGAGCTTGTCCGATGTACGCAAAGTATTTCTTGGCGACCGTCAGTACTGGAGCACCAACATCCCCGTGGTCCTGCTCATTCGAGCCCCGGTGGCCCGGGAGCGAGACGTGGTTCTGAAAATCATTTACCAGATGTCCGAGTCGCAATTTAAGCAGTATTGGATTGCCAAAATCTTCCGCGCTGAAGCCGCCACCGCACCCAAGGTGGTGTACTCGAACGATATGGCGAACCAGTTGGTGACCGCCATTCCGGGCGCGATCGCGTTCATTGACAGCAAGGATGTGAAGCCCGGGTCGAAAGTTGTGCGCGTGGACGGTCGTCTGCCGGGCGAGGCTGGTTATCCGCTGCGCTGATGGCCGCGGTCGCCGTAGAGACGGCCTAGCTACGTCTCTACCAAGAGCCATCTCATAAGTACCATGCAAAAGAGATGCGCTGAAATAGGGTTTTGCGACGACTGTCGCTAGCGGACGGCGCTCTGCGATTCTGGCACCCAGGAATCTCTGCTTACCTCTGCTGACATTCTCATTCTGATGGCAGCGGTGTACCGCAAACCGAGGCTTCACTGCGGCATATTGAGCCCCAGCACAACCTTCTTGAATCTTGGGTCGGAGCGAATGTCGTCAAAGGCAGGTTCAACCTTGACATAGGTGAGATTGCTGTCACGCTGCTCCAGGGCGGTTTCGAGCGACGCCAGCGCCTGGCTCTTGTCTCCTAACCGGGCATAGATTTGAGCTATGTTGTAGGACGAAACGTACCCCCGCTTGGATACTTCTTTCAAACCCTCCAACCAGCTCTTCATCACTCCTGGATAGCCGGACGCGTTGAAATCCTCGCCGATGGCGGCCGCCAAGTCGGGATTGCCCGAAAGCGTCAGCACTTTTTGCCGTTCGCCAATGGCTTCCTTGAACATGCCGTTTTGCGCATAGGCAGCTTCGATCGCGTGTTGTGCAGGCACGAATTTGGGGTCCATCTCCAAGGTTTTCGTGAGCTGCTGTACGGCGCTGTCATACTGTCGCGTGAAGTAGAGCTGTCGTCCCAGGCTAGTGTTGGTGAGAAGGGAGAGCGGGTCGAGTTCCTGGGCTTTCTTCAGCTCTACCCGGGCTTCATCGAAGCGACCCATCCGGGTCAGAAAATCGCCGTACCACTGGTGAGCGGAAGCATTGTTGCCATTCAGTTCAATTGCCCGTTTGAACTCGGACTCCGTCCCCGGCCAATCCCAGTCATAACTCTCCCGCACCAGTGCCAGCGAGATGTGCGCCTCGGCCAGCGTGTCATCCAGTTTGACCGCGTGGGTGGCTGCCGACTTCGCGTTTTGCCACACTTGCAGCGGAGCTAGGTACCCCGATTCACCCAGAAAATTGTAGGTATCGGCAAGCCCGGCGTACGCCCGCGCATAGTTCGGGTCCTTTTCGACCGCCTGATTGAAATAGTCAGTGGCCTTCCTGAAGCCCTCTTCTGTCCACTTGTTCCAGTAAAAAAGACCTTGAAGGTAAAGCTGGTAAGCTTCGGGATTCTCGGTGTCGTGTTTCGCTACCCGGGTGGATTCTTCCGCCCCGACAATTCTGGGCCGCAAGTTGTCGTAGATTTCTTTGGCAATGTCGCCCTGCACTGCGATCAGGTCCGAAACCTTGCGGTTGAACTGGTCGCCCCAAAGTTCGGAGCCGTCGGTAACGCTGACCAGATCGGTTTGGATCATCAAAGTGTCTCCCCGCTGGGTCACGCGGCCCAGGAGCACTGCGTCAACGTTGAGTTCCTTGCCAACCTTCTGCGCATTGATGTCGCGGCCTTTGTAGCTGAACACGGTGCTGCGGGCCATCACACGCAGTTCCGGGACCCGGGAAAGGCTGCTGATAATGCCTTCCGTTACTCCGTCGGCCAGGTACTCGATGTTGGGGTCCGCGCCCACATTCACGAAGGGCAGAACCGCGATGGCATGAATGTGGCCCGATCCACCTCCCAGCAACCGATCACGCAAGCTATGCGGAAGCAAAACCGCGACCAGAAGCAACACCAACACGATCGCGGCCGCGATGACACCTGGTTTGCGCCAGGGGATGATCCAACCCTTCGGTGCCGCGAAGGTGGGAACCCCAGAAGACTCCGTATCACGCTTGACCCGCTTGAGGTCGGCCTGAAGTTCGGCGGCGGACTGGTAGCGTAACTTGCGGTCTTTTTCCAGCAGCTTGGATGTGATCCATCCGATGTCCGGAATCAACTCGGGATTCAACCGCGCCGCCGATAATGGCGCCCGGTTAAGAATGGCCTCGAACACCACGGCCGTGGTTCCGCCGCCGAAGGCGAGTCGCCCGGTAGCCATCTCATACAGCACGGCGCCCAGCGAGAACAGGTCGCTTCTGCGGTCCAGTTCTTCCCCCCGGGCTTGCTCGGGAGACATGTAGGCGACCGTACCCAGCGCCACCCCGGTGCTGGTCAAATGTTCGATCCCGCTAAGCGTAGCTTGGTTCGAAACTCCGACCTGTTCGGCAAATTGACGCGGGGTGGGCACCAGTTTGGCCAATCCGAAATCCAGCACTTTCGCTTGCCCGCGCTTGGTCAAAAAGATATTCGCTGGCTTGAGATCCCGGTGGACGATTCCGGATTCGTGCGCGGCCTCGAGCGCGTCGGCGATCTGGAGCGTCATGTCCAGGATTTGAGGACTGGGTAGGGGCTTGCCCGTGATCATGTGCTTGAGCGTCGTTCCCTCCAACAGCTCCATTACGATGAAGGGCTGGCCCTCGAACTGGTCAATTTCGTGGATCGTACAAATGTTGGGGTGATTAAGACCGGAGGCCGCCCGCGCTTCGCGCTGAAACCGCTCCAGGGCCTGAGCGTCGCGGACAAGCTCGGGCGGGAGGAACTTCAAAGCGATGCTTCTACCTAATCTGAGATCCTGGGCACGGTAGACGACGCCCATGCCGCCGCCGCCCAGCTTCTCTTCGATTCGGTAATGAGAAATGACCTGGCCCAGCATAGAATTTCCGCGAACCGATGGGTCATCGTAGGCTGCGCATTCCGGCAAGTCAACGCGACCGGAGAGCGGTTGCTTGGATGGTTATGAGGCCTACTGACGCGAGGCCGAGGCCCCGGCCGCTAGTTCGCGGAGCACGCTCAGAAAACCAGCGGCTGCCTGCTCGTCCGAGAGCGCTTCGAGGGGGACCGTGGCTGCAAGATGGGGCGACTCGGAACGAAAACGCACGCTGATCAGGCTGTGTCCGCGGGAGGTAATCAGTGTGTTGACCACCGGCGAAAGTTCCTGGGTCCAGTGGGTGCGGGTGGTAAGCACGACCGGTCCCGGACGAGAAACCGACCAATCGCGCGAGCCCGCCGTCAAATTGCCATGCCGTTGCGACAGCCAGCGATGACGGAAGACGTCGAGTTGGAAGCCGGGGGCGCAGCCCAGGTCCGCTTCGAAGGTAAGAGTTTCTTTCTGTTTGTGCCAGGCGCTAACAAACCACTTGAAGGGAATCGGACGCGGCCGCAAACGAATAGTAACCTTGGCATTATCGAACCAGTGAGAGGCAAAGCCGAAGCGGGCCTGAAGAAGAGTAACGCTCAGCCAATGAGAATCAAGGACTCGGCCTTTGCTGGAGCAGGCAGACTCCACCCAGCGGAGCGCCAGCGCACCCTTGCGGCGGTTATACCGGGCAAAATAAAAAAACCATGCCCCGAGCAGAACCGCTGCACCGATTGCGTCGACGAGCACCAGGCGTCCCACAGAAACCTCTAAGTGCGAATATTACGACGTGCGATGCAAGTACCGCAACAGGTTCCTTACGGCTTTACGGAAGCCGGTCCTAACCCGTGCGGGATCAGTGGTAAATCGGGCCAAGCCCAGGCTCCACGGCTACAATTAAGCGTGGAATTCAGTTTGCGAGACTTTCGGCAACCAGATTTCGAGACCCTGTGGCGCATCGACCAGCAATGCTTCGCGCCCGGGATTTCGTACAGCCGCGTGGAACTTGCCGAGTATCTGCGGCGTCCACGAGCGTTTGCCGTGGTGGCAGAATCGTCTCCGGGCGGGCAGCCCGTTGCGCCGGGCACGGGCTTAGCCGACCAGTCCCCGGCCGGGGCTCCGGCATTGATGGTTGGATTTATCGTTGCCGAAGCGGGAAGTCGGAGCGGCGGCCACATTATCACGATTGATGTGCTGCCCAAGGCACGAAAAACCGGGGTTGGATCGCGGCTACTTCGTGTCGCGGAAGACCGCCTGCGCGCCGCCCACTGCCACTTCGTCATTCTGGAGACGGCGGTGGACAACCGGGCGGCTCTGGCGTTCTACAAAACCCACGAATACAACGTGGTGAAAACCATCCCGCGGTACTACTCCGACGGTGTGGATGCGCTGGTGCTGAAGAAAGATTTGCTTTCGCCGTCCGAGCCAGCTAAGTTGCCGCAATGAAGATTGCTATTCGGATCGCTATTCAAGGCGAAGCCGGCTCGTTCAGTCACGAAGCTGCCCGCCGTTTGGTGCCGGGCTGCCAAATCGTCCCGTGCGCGCGTTCAGCGGAGGTTTTCGACCGCCTGGAGCGTGGCTTGGTCGCCGCCGCCGTCATCCCCATTGAGAATTCGCTGGCAGGTTCGGTAACCGAGCATTTTGATCTGCTGCTGGCGCGCCAGGTTTTTATTCAGCGCGAGCATCGGCTGCGCATCGTGCACAACCTCATCGCTCCGCCCGGAGTCAAACGCGGCGATCTGCGCCGGGCTTACTCGCATCCGGTGGCTCTGGAGCAGTGCCGCGATTTCTTCGCTAGAAATCCGAAGATTCAGCCGATGCCTTTTTACGACACTGCCGGCAGTGTCAAGCATGTAATCGAAAGCGGATTGCGCGATGCGGCGGGAATCGCGGGCCAGCAGGCGGCTAAAGCGTACAAGGGACGCATCCTAGCGGCGGGCATGGAAGACGACAAGCGTAATTTTACTCGCTTCTTCCTGATCCGTAGAACCCGGCGCATTCTGCCCGGCGCCAACAAAACCTCGATTGCCTTCAGCGTCAAGAATGTCGCCGGCGCCCTGTTCAAGGCTCTGGCTGTATTCGCATTGCGCGACATCAGCTTGACCAAGATCGAGTCGCGTCCCCGGCGCGGTCGGCCTTGGGAGTATGTGTTCTACGCCGACTTTCTGCGTGGAGACGACGAACCGGCCCGCAACGCCCTGCACCATCTCAGCGAAGTCGCCGACCTGGTAAAAGTGCTGGGGATTTATCCGGCTGCCTGAAAGTGGGGGGCGGACCCTCTTGTCCGCCCGCTTTTGACTTGGACGCGGGCATGCAGAACCAAGTCGACGCCTCGTTTACCAAACAGCCGCACAGAACCAACTCCAAGGGCAGTGGACAAGAGTCCCCCAACTGCAACATCCCACTTCGGGTCGGCGCGAACCTTGCTTTCGTTACCATCCGCCTCAGCACCTTTGAGTGGTACAAATCACCCGTGGAGGGTTTAGAATTCAACTACTTTCAGAGAGTTTTCAGGCTTGCATCTTTCGCGACCTTTAGATCATCAAAACTTGAGTACAAGACACTCAAGGGGAAATATGGCAGAAAAAACGCGCACTGAGCGCACTCCAAAGCCAAAAGTAGCAGAAGAAGAAACTGGGGTACTGCCGATCCTGCCGGTCCGGGATACAGTACTGTTCCCCCATGCCGTGCTTCCCCTGACCGTAGGCCGGGAAAGCTCGGTTCAACTGATCAACTCTCTGGGTGAGGACAAGACCATCGTCGTGGTGGCGCAGCGGGAAGCCCGCGTCGACGCTCCACAAGCGAGCGATCTCTATACGGTGGGAACCTTGGCCGTGGTGCACAAAGTGGTCAAGATGCCTAACCAGAGCCTTTTCGTATTTGCGGAAGGCTTGGAACGGGTGCGCCTGGCCGAGTTTGTCCAACTGACGCCTTTCATGCGGGGAAAGGTAGATTCGGTGCCCGAGTCCATTCCGCCCAAGAGTTCCGAGGTGGAAGCGCTGCAGCGCAACGTTCTCACCTTGTTTCAGCAAATCGTGGCGGGCTCGCCGACTTTATCGGACGAGCTTTCCACCGTGGCCATGAATATCGATGAGCCGGGCCGGCTGGTGGATTTCATCGCCTCCTCGCTGCCTTCGCTGTCGACCGCGGATAAACAGGACACACTTGAAACAACCGACGTCCGGGTGCGGCTGGAGAAGATCAACCACCATCTGGCCAAGGAACTCGAAGTGCAGCAGCTGCGCAATAAGATTCAGTCCGAAGTGCAGGACCGGGTGCAGCAGACGCAGCGCGAGTACTACTTGCGTGAGCAGATGAAAGCCATCCAGAAAGAACTGGGTGAGCAGGACGAAGGTGCGCGAGATACCGAAGAACTTCGTCAGAAGATCGATAACGCGGGCATGCCGGATGATGTCAAGAAGGAAGCCCTGAAGGAGTTGGGCCGCCTGGCTCGGATGTCACCCATGGCGGCAGATTACTCCGTGACCCGCAACTACGTGGAGTGGCTGGCGGCGCTGCCCTGGGCGAAAACTTCCGGCGGCGAAGTCGACATTCTGAAGGCCAAGGAAATCCTGGACACCGATCACTACGACCTCAAAAAAGTGAAGGATCGCATCTTGGACTATCTTTCGGTACGTCGACTGAAGCCGGGAATGAAAGGTCCCATTCTCTGCTTCGTCGGACCTCCGGGCGTGGGCAAGACCTCGCTGGGCAAATCCATCGCGCGTGCGCTGGGACGCAAATTCGTCCGCATCTCATTGGGCGGTGTACATGATGAAGCCGAGATTCGCGGCCACCGCCGGACTTACATCGGTGCCTTGCCCGGGCAAATTATCCAGGGCATTCGCCGCGCTGAAACCAAAGACCCGGTTTTCATGCTCGACGAAATCGACAAAGTCGGGCGTGATTTCCGAGGCGATCCCGCCTCGGCATTGCTCGAAGCCTTGGATCCCGAACAGAATTCCACCTTTCGGGATAACTATCTGGATGTGACTTTCGATCTCTCGAAGGTGCTGTTTATCACCACCGCGAATATGCTGGATCCGGTCGCGGAGCCGCTGCGCGATCGCATGGAAATCATCGAACTCCAGGGGTATACCGAGGAAGAAAAGGTTCACATCGCTTTTCAGTATCTGATTCCCCGACAAATCGAAGAAAACGGAGTGACTGCGGAGCAGATTGAATTTCCAGAAGACGGTGTAGCCTTCTTAATCCGGCACTACACCCGCGAAGCCGGAGTGCGCAATCTGGAGCGCAACATTGGCACCATTTGCCGCAAGCAGGCTCGCCGCCTGGCGGAAGGAAAAACCGAAAAGCTGATAGTGACCAGGGAAGTGGTGCAGGAGATGCTCGGCGGGATCAAGGTTCGGAGCGAGGGCGAGATCGCCGAACGTACCAAGCGTGCCGGTGTGGTTGTGGGTCTGGCCTGGACTCCTTCGGGTGGTGATGTCCTGTTTGTCGAAGCCAACACCATGAAGGGCAAAGGCGGCTTCACCATGACTGGACAGATTGGCCAGGTCATGCAGGAGTCAATGCAGGCCGCTCTCACCTGGGTGCGCTCGAATGCAACCCACCTAGGGATTCCGGAGACCTTCTTCGCCGAACACGACATTCACATTCACGTGCCGGCGGGCGCGATCCCAAAAGATGGTCCGTCCGCGGGAGTGACCATGGCCACTGCTTTGGTGTCGTTGCTTACAGGACGGCCGGTACGTCCGCTTACCGCCATGACGGGTGAAATCACGCTCAGCGGAGATGTTCTGCCCATCGGTGGGGTGAAGGAGAAAGTCCTGGCCGCCAAACGCGCCGGTGTCCATGACGTGATTCTCCCCGCCGAAAACAAGATGAACGTCGAGGAAGACCTGACTCCGGAGCAACTCGAGAACGTTCAAGTTCACTACGTCAAGACGATTCCCGAGGTGCTGGAGTTGGCGCTCCCCTCAACGCCGCGCGAGGAGAAGCTGGACGAAGAGGTGCGCGAAAAGGTACTCAGCGCCCAGGCGGTTTCATAAGTTCAGCTTTTTTGTCGGTTATTGCCAGTTTCCCGAGACCGAAGACAGACGGGAACTGGCATTTTTGTTTACCTGTAAGTCATTTATTATCAATAGATAATACACACTAGGCTGTATAGAACTTATCTGTCGTCGAAGGGTTTAATGTAGATGAGATGAGTGGTTGCCATTACGGGCGCACCGAGGAAGGATATGCCAAAGACTGAGACATACCGGGCGTGGTTGGTCGGAGTTGTTCTGGCGGGCGTGTTGCTGATGCTGCAAAGTCCCGTGACATCGGGGGCGCAAGATCAAGATGATCAGGATCCGCCGAGCATCGCGGCGCGGATGAATTACACCCAGGGTTCGGTTACTTTTCAGCCGGGCGGCGAGGGCGACTGGGTGAATGCTGTCCCCAACCGTCCACTGACCAGCGGCGACAATCTTTGGACCGATCAGGGTTCGCGCGCCGAGTTGCATATTGGCTCGACCGCGGTGCGCCTGGCTGCCGAAACCAGCCTTACGCTGCTCGATCTTAATGAGCGTACCACGCAACTTCGCTTGTCCGAAGGCACCGTTATCCTGCGGCTACGCCATCTCGATGACGGTGATCTGGTTGAAGTAGATACACCGAATCTCGCATTCAATCTGCAACGCACCGGCGAATACCGGATTGATGTGGACAGCAACGGTGATGTCACCAAGGTCAGCGTCTGGAGTGGGCGCGGAGAAGTTACAGGCGGCGGATATTCCTACACCGTGGTAGCCGGGCAATCGGCTCGCTTTTCCGGCAGCGATCAGCTGAACTACGACATCGCGCAGATGCCGCGGCCAGATGGTCTTGATAACTGGGCCTTTCAGCGAGACCACCGCGAAGACCGAGCCGAATCAGCCAACTATGTTTCACCGGAAATGACCGGCTATGAGGATCTTGACGATTACGGCCGTTGGCAGTATGTCGGCGGTTACGGAACGGTTTGGGTTCCGGCCGGGGTTGCCTCGGATTGGGCGCCGTATCGCAACGGACATTGGGCTTACATTGACCCCTGGGGCTGGACTTGGGTAGAAGATGAGCCCTGGGGCTTCGCGCCATTTCACTACGGACGCTGGGCCTATGCGGGAAACCGCTGGTGCTGGGTGCCAGGACCGGTTGCCGTCAGGCCGGTGTACGCGCCAGCTTTGGTCGCGTTTGTGGGCGGAGGCGGATTTGCCATCAGCGGAGGCCCAGGCGTGGCCTGGTTCCCGTTGGCTCCCGGCGAAGTGTACATGCCGTATTACCGGGGAAGCCGCGGCTATGTGGAGCGCTTGAATGTGACCAACACGGTTGTGAACGTCACCAAGGTGACGAATGTGTACAACGTCTATAACTCCAACCAACGCAATGTGACCAACATCACCTATGTAAATCAGCGGGTGAACAATGGCGTGACCGTGGTTTCGCGGGATACATTCATCAACGCCCGACCCGTGGCTCGGAATCTGGGCCACGTCGATACCAGGCAGATAGCTGAGGCTCCAGTCGAACGCGGGGTTTCAGTACAGCCGGTTCGAGCCAGCGTCCTGGGCGCGGGAACCCCCGCCAGATTCAGACCGCCGCAGGCCATTATCAATCGCCAGGTGGTTGCGACCCAACGGCCAGCTCCTCCCAAGCAGCCTTTCGAGCAGCGGCAGGCGGCGACTAACGTACGTACGGTACAACCGGTCCCGCCGCAGCCACTGGTCGATCAAAGTAAGAACAATCAGGCCAACGGTCGGCCGGTGGCACGTCCGCAAGAACCCCTGCGTCCAGCGGAGACCCAGCAAGCCTCGCCTATGGGAATGCCGCGACCTGATGCCCGGCCGCAGCGTCCGATTGCCAACCCGCGTGAGGCCGAGCCCATGCGTGGCGAGGCGCCGGCGGTCCCACGTCCGCCCCAAGCCCGCGACAACCAAGCCCGTGGCAACGAGAACAGGGGCAACGAGACTAGGGACAACGAGAACAATCGCTTTTCGCAAGGCTGGTCACATCCCCAGGCAAAGCCGGTGCCCCCGGTGCAGCAAAAAAACGCAGCCCAGGCGCGTGAAGACGAGAACAAGTTCCGCAACTGGCAGCAACAGCGCCAGCAATCTGCGCCAGCGCAGAATCGTGCGGCGCAGGAACAGCACCAGCAACCACGACAGCAAGAGCCGCATAAGCAGGAAAATAAGCCGCCGAGACCGCCGAGCCCAAACTAACCTCATGGCAAATGCCAGCTCCAAAGAGGAGGAGTTGGCATTTCCCTATGTCTGATCCTTTACGCCAACCTTCAGCCAAATCACTTGCGATAGACTACTGAGAACCGGAAACTGGAAACCGGGAACCGGTTTTTATGCAAATCCGCGTTTTATTCTTCGGCATGCTAAAAGATCTCGCCGGACGGGCGAGCGACTCTCTCAGCTTGCCCGAAAACGCCACCCTGGGCGACGTTCTCCATCACTACGAGCAAACTATTCCGCGGGAGTTGATCGCCTCACTGGCCATGTCAGTGAACCAGGAATACGCCGCACCCGATGCTAGGCTGAACCAAGGCGACGAGGTTGCACTCCTGCCGCCGGTGAGCGGCGGGTCCGCGGAAGACTCGGTACACGCGATTTGCGGGCGCAGCGCGCACGCGGCCATTGTCAGCGGGGTGATCGACACGGTTTCTCTCCTGAAGGCCATCAAACAGCCCGAGGACGGGGCCGCCGTCGTCTTCGAGGGCATCGTCCGCAACCACACTCGCGGCCGCCGCACTCTCTACCTCGATTACGAAGCCTATGAGGAGATGGCACTCAAACAGATGGAGGAATTGGCGGAGCGGGCCCTGGCGGACTTCAAGATTCGCGACGTTGTGATCGTCCATCGCCTCGGTAGGCTGGAAATCGGCGAGACCAGCGTGTTGATTGCAGTGGCGTCAGCCCATCGGGCGGCCGCCTTCGATGCCTGCCGCTGGCTTATCGACACCCTCAAGCGTAGCGTGCCTATCTGGAAGAAGGAGTCTTTCGAAGACGGCGCCGTCTGGGCCGATGGTGAAGCCTTCCCGGACGACATTCCCAGCGCCCAAGGCACCCATTCCGCAGGGCGCGCATCTAAGTGAAAAGCCGTTTTCGCTCTAGGTGGAGACTGCGGCGACACACCTTACCTTTCCTGATGAAACGAGTTGCAACTGCTGGCCTTGTGCTGGTCCTCTGCCTTGTCTCCGCTGCTCAGGAGTCCGATACCACCTTCAAGGTTGACGTCAAGCTGGTGAACGTGTTCGTGACCGTGACGGACGAGCACGGTGGCCCCATCGCCGGTCTGAAGAAAGAAAATTTCGAACTGATGGAAGACGACAAAGCGCAGAAGGTCGCGCTCTTCGACAAGGAATCGGCTCTGCCGCTCAATATTGTCCTGGCCATAGATACCAGCCTTAGTACCCGCAAGGACCTTCCGCTCGAACTGGCCTCGGCTCGTCGTTTCGTCCATGCCATTCTGCGCCCGGTTGACGTGTTGTCGCTTTACGGGTTCAGCGAAACGGTGAGTGAACTAACTGGTTTTACCCCGGACCTAAGGGTCATCGACCGCGCCATCGACCACATCCGCCTGGGCTCGGCCACAGCTCTGTATGACGCATTATTTCCACCATCACCTTGCGGCCCTGCCGCGGCTCCAGCGCCTCTGATCCCAGAAATAATGCGTCATACAGAGC
>Ga0137415_10000197_pt1 | contig 52221 bp, 42 predicted proteins | sample CZODoug3_1_1_16f_FD_183082 | JGI IMG/M metagenome (GOLD analysis project Ga0137415, IMG submission 183082) | Vadose zone soil fungal communities from Angelo Coast Range Reserve, California, USA - CZODoug3_1_1_16fungal (Hybrid Assembly) | ecosystem: Environmental > Terrestrial > Soil > Vadose...
TCGCGCTCTGGGGCGTTCCGGCAGTGGCCGTGATACTCGACGACGGGCCAGCCAGGTTAGTCAGCGCGAAATTGGCCGGAGTGGAAACGCCCGCTACAGAAGCGGTCACGTTATAGGGGCCACCCGCAGCGCTGTTGGCCGTGAAGATCGCTGCTGTCGCTACACCTTGCGCGTTGGTCACTGCTGTGTGCACGCCGCCGGCAAAAGTTCCGCGCGCTCCGCTCGTCGGGGCGGTAAAGGTCACGGTCACGCCGCTCACGGGGCTGTTGAAAGAATCTTTTACGGTTGCCTGCAGCTGTGTGGCGAACGCCGTGCCAACGGTCGTGCTTTGCGGTGTTCCGGCAGTCGCTGCGATGTTCGACGGGCTGCCTGCAGCACCAACCGCGGCCTTGAACGCTGCCAATCCCGCGCCCCAGTTATCTGCGGCCGCGAGAGATGCGCCAGCCGAAGCTAGCCCCGCTGTCGTTTGTATCTGATCCTCAGCGATGAGCTTCGTATTGGGCTCCGCTGGAACACGCTCTTCGATGGTATAGCCCGTTCCCGCTGTGAAAGCACCTGGATTCTGTGTCACGATTGCGCCCAACAACAAATCTCCATTCGCGGTGGGGGTCAGACTTCCGCTATTCGGCGATGTGCTGTTCCCTTGCGTCACGGCAGTTACGTCCAAAGAGTTCGATGTCGCAACCCCTGAATACTCCAGGATGGCGAAACGAAACGGACCCGCAACCGTATCTGATACCGTGATTGTGTTCGCACCGCCCTTGATGTTCTCGGCGTAAAAAATGGCAAGGCTGTATCCACCGGCGGTTATGCCAAGCTGGAGCGCTGAGTGGTACGGGTTGCCGTTGGAATCTGCCAGGGTGAATACCTGCGAGCTCGAACCACCACCTCGAACACAAACGGCGATCCAATTTCCCGCGGTGTTCGGGCTAACGAACGCAAGCGATGAAGTAGTTGTCGAGCCAGCATCTCTGCTTGCATGTTGAACAAGCGTGATGCTGGCATCCGCACGCCCAAGCGCCCCGAACAGCAAGAAGAGCAAGAGAGCAAAGGAGCGACTACCCAGGACGTCCAGCACCGAAAACTTGCGGCTGCGCAAGCTAATCATCATGAACCCCTCCTCGGGGATTTCTGCAAAGAGTGTTGGACGACGACGATACACATTGACAATGGATTAAGAGCAAACACACACCTCGTAATCAGCGAGACCTGTAAATCCGCCCTTGTGACAAATGGACATCCGACTTCCACCGCACGAAAAGGCGGGCAAAAGGCCTGTTTGGCGACGAGACCTCGCCCACAGGCTCCCGGTCGGGCTTCTACGGCCGACTCAATGCACACTTTTCACTGCAGTCGGACGGAGCAATCAAGCTTCCAAACCATGTGATGCTAGTCTTTTGACTTGCTTGGACTTAGATGGGATGTGAGGAGAGACTGAACTACGCAATGGGAACTCGTGGGAGACTTTGAGCACGCCGTTTCCGCCTGGACAGTAGACGGATTTTGGGCATGCATGGACACGTACAAGGATAAGCGACGTCTAAATGATCTTTATGTTAAGGGGTGTGCCCCGTGGCAAGTCTGGAGGAACGGCAACGCTTACATAAGTAGACAAGGAATGTCCACATCAAAGATTGTTTGCAATTCTCTCCAGCCAAATCTCCCGCCAATACGGATAGATGCTCCTGGGACAGAACAACCGGCATTCGCTGTAACGGGCTTGGCATACGACCGAGTCCAAAATAATGCAGGGGGCCTTCATCTCCTGCATCTTTCCCGTCTTCTCGTTTATGATTTTGGTGACACGCTTCAGGACCTGGTAGGTTCCGCCGCAATAGGGGGCCATTTCGGCATCCCACCTCATGCCGCGGTTCATGTTCGACGCGTCGCAGGTTGACCGGATTGCTTCCAAACTCTTCACGCGCACCCATTCACCGGGCTGCAGATCGAGTCTGGTGGTTGGCGTCCGCGTCCCAGCGGCGAGCTTTCCGGCGCGGCGCGGGAAGGGTATCCCTCGGCGAAGACCTTGGAATCTGTCGTAAATCCACCGGAGGAAGGGGCCGATGCCGATTCCTAAGTTGATAAGGCCATGGAGATAGGCCATATAAAGAAAGCTTTTAACCATCCTACCCACTTTCACGTTCCCAGACGCGTAGTCCTCGACATACTGCCGCCACTCCCACCAAGGAAGAGGCTCTGTTGCGGCGGGAACCTGGGTCGCTTGGCAAACATAAACCGGTTCGCTATCATTTGCGGGAGGCTTTCGCACGAATGCTAACGCGTCGGCCTCGGTGCAGTGCCGCACTTCACCATTTCTTTTCTCTATTGCGGCGTCCTGCCGGGGCTTCGAACCTAGGTCCGTTGGTTCAAGTTTCTGCAACCAAGCCGTCTTCCAATAAATCAGACATGAGGCGTCACATCCACCATGCGACTGACCATCGCAGCGAACACCCTCCAAATGAACGGCATCCTTCATCCTGCGGCCTTTGTAGTCGTTAACCGTGTCACACGTCTTGTGAGCACGTTTGTAGACACGAAGACGCTTTCCGCAGAACGCGAACATCTCCGGCATGAAGGGGAGATTTTCCAGGCAGCCGTTTTCGTCGAGCGTGGCCAGGATTTGTTCAGGGCTGCGGACCTCCACCCAATCCCCGGCCTTCAGATTCAGATTCCTAGACGGATTCGAATTGTTTTCCACGTGGGATTGCATTTCTCCGTCACTCGATTTTGATCTTGACTGGTTGCGGGCGCCACTGTCGGTCGCACAGAATCACAGAGCCCCTATACCGAAGGCTCCGGGTACTACGCCGAGCACGAATGGGCAGACAACAACGGATCGGACACTTGCAGTTCTTGGTCCGAGTTGTTCAACGAAGGGTGCGAGGAGTACAGCAATCCGGATATCAAGGGACGCTCGAAGAAGCACGCTCAAGACCTTTGAGCGCAGGTTGCGCAGCCCGCTTTCTCACCCGCAAATCGAAGTAATTGCGCGATTAAAGAACGCGGATTGCATTCCGGCGGATTAGACGATTTTTTGCTCTAGTCATCGTTGACATGTAGATCAAGCGTCACCATGCATCTTCGAGAAGAGAACTGCAAGAACCCCCGCAATTGCTCGCGTTCCGACCATTACTTATAGACTGTAACTTCCGGGATCGGCACTACAAATTGGCCTCCCCATTCGCGGATATATGCGTTCTGCTGGATGATTTCCTCCTTCAGGTTCCACGGCAGAATCAGCAGATAGTCGGGTCGCGTCCTTCGGATCTGGTCCGGCGAATAAACGGGGATACGTGTTCCCGGCAGAAACCGACCCTGCTTATGGGGGTTGCGATCCACCGTATATTCGACGAAATCGGTCCGGATCGCACAATAATTCAATAAGGTATTACCCTTGCCTGCCGCTCCGTACGCTGCAATCGTTTTTCCGCTACGCTTGGCCTGAATCAGGAATTCGAGCAGCTTGCGCTTAGTCTCTTTGACCTGCTCGGCAAAGCGCGAATAGGTGTCCAGCCGATGGTAACCCGCCGCTTCTTCCCTGGAGCATAGTTCGGTAACGCGCGGACCGACGGGCTTTGAGGAATCTCCCGCATGCCGTGCGAAGATCCGCAAGGAGCCGCCGTGCGTCGGAAGTTGCTCGACATCGAACAGGGTGAGTTCGTGCGCTGCAAAGATTTTCTGTACCGTTAGGAAAGAAAAGTACGAGAAATGTTCATGATAGATGGTGTCGAACTGGTTCTCTTCCATCAACTTCATGAGGTGCGGGAATTCCATCGTGATGACGCCCTGTGGTTTCAACAGAATCTTCATGCCGCCAACAAAGTCATTTATGTCAGGCACATGGGCTAGCACATTGTTACCAAGTAACAGGTCTGCTCGGTTGCTCGCAGCAGCCAGTTCACGTGCCGTCTCACTGTTGAAGAACTTTACGAGCGTAGGGATGCCCTTTTGGACCGCCACCGTCGCCACGTTTGCAGCGGGTTCGACGCCCAGAACCGGCACCTTCTTCTCCACGAAATATTGAAGCAGATACCCGTCGTTACTCGCGATTTCCACCACCAGACTTTGCTCGGTGATCGGGAAGCGCTGAACCATCTCGTTGGTATAACGTTTGGCGTGGGCGAGCCAACTGTCCGAATAGGATGCGAAGTAGAGGTAGTCGCTGAAAATGTTTTCTGGTGCAACGAACTCCTGGAGCTGTACGAGAAAACATTTTCCGCAGACGTATACTTGAAGAGGGTAAAAGGGTTCCATTTGACTTAGCTGTTCTGCACTAAGGAAGCTTTGAACCAAGGGAGACGTCCCGAGATCTACGAAGATGTGTTCGAGCTCGCATCCGCAGAACCGGCAGCTCGCTCTCGTCCCAGCCTTTTGCATTTCGTTTTTAGCAACCATCGTCGTCGCTTGAGTCATTGAGCTCTGCCCCCGCTGGCTAAATGGCGATCAGAACGGGCCAGTTCGTTCCCATACCACTCTACCGTCTGTTGCAGCCCTGCTCGTAGGGAAGTCTGCTGCTTCCATCCCAGCTTTTTGCATGCTTCGGCGATATCAGCAATCCGCACTTTTTCCATTGGCCGGTCGGGCAAAGTCCCGAACTCCGGTGCAACTCCATTGCCAATGATTTCCGCAAGTTGTAGGACGACGTCGCGGATAGAAACCAGAGCGCCTGAACCAAGGTCAATCGAACAGCCCTCAACGCCAGGCGTTACCGCCGCAGCCACCATTCCATCCATTACGTCATCAACGTAGACCCAATCTGCACTGCGGTTGCCGCTGGAAAGTTTCGGCGTCTGGCCCTGGAGCAGCGCGCAGGTTACATACGGAATCAACTTGTGCGGTTTTTGTCCGGGCCCGTATGTCATCATCGGTCGTGTAATTACGATCGGAGTGCCGTAGAGGCGGTAGAACATCCTTGCATACGAGCCACTGGCCCACTTTGCCGCGGCGTAAGGCGAGGAGGGAATCTGATCGGCCGCGCCCGGTTGCGGCTCTTCGAGCGACGCGGCGATGATGAAGCGGCGGACGCGCTGCTGTGTCGCCACAGTCAATGCGTTCACGGTTGTTAGAAGGTCGTTGCGGAACGTAGGCAACACATTTTCGAGATCAGGTGAACCCACGCCGTGGCCGCTCAGATGGAAGACGACTTCCGGCTGAGCCAATTTAAATACTTCTTCCACGGAATCGAGATTCCCCATATCCGCGCGAAACCAACGATGGCAAAAGGATTCTTCCTGTTGCGCACTGCGCGATATTCCGAACACTTCAGCGCCGCGCTGGCCCAAGCGTCGACAGAGGTGCCTTCCGAGAAAGCCACTCGCGCCGGTCACCAACACTTTTTGCCCTAGGATCGATTTAGCTTCTATCATCGTGATTTCCCGTTCGAACAAGGCCTCTCGTAATGATCCGCAGCGTGTTCATCACGGTCTTAGCAATGGCTTCATCTGTCAGGCCGTGGCATTCCTGCATGTATTCCTGGCTGCCGATGTGAGGGGAAAATGCCGGAGGGACTCCGATTCTCTTTAGCGGAGCCTTGATTCCCTCCGTCTCAGCCAAAACTTCGGCGACCGCGGTGCCCAAACCGCCGAGGATACTGTGCTCCTCAATTGTGAAAATGGCCTCGGTTTCTCGCGCGGCCGCCAGCACGGCTTCAACATCGAGCGGTTTCAGGGTATGCATGCTGAGCACTCGTGTTTCGATCCCCTCTTTGGCCAATCGCTCTGCCGCGCGCACCGTATTCTGCAAAATACCGCCAATGGAAATGAGCGTGGCATCTCGGCCTTCGCGCATACGGATGGTTTTGCCAAGCTCGAAATCAATCGCGGAAGTATGGACGGTTGGCTCACCCGCTTTACCCAAACGCACATAACACGGACCCGAGTAGGCGATGACCGCGCGTGTTGCTGCTCGCGCCTCAACGGGATCGCCTGGGGCCACCACGACCATCCCAGGTAGTGACCGCATCACCGCGAGATCCTCGATGGCGTGATGCGTAGCGCCCATAGCGCCGTAGGTGAAGCCCCCGCCGACAGAGACGACCTTTACGTTGGCATTGTGGTAGCAGACATCGTTTCGGACTTGTTCCAAGCAGCGCAGCGTTGGAAAATTCGCGATTGAATAGGTCAGTGCGATCTTGCCGCTGAGCGCCATCCCCGCTGCCATGCCGGTCATGTTTTGTTCCGCCACACCCGCATTCAGAAACTGACGAGGTAGCTCCTCCATGAACGGAGTAACGACGCCAAATCCAAGATCACCGACGATCAGAACGATGCGGTCGTCCTGTTTGGCCAGCTCAAACAATTCTTTTATGAACGCGGTTCTCACTTCGCCTGTTCCAGTTCTGCTAGGGCTTTGGTCATGTCCTCACCAAGCGGAGCACGGTAGTGCCAGAGCAGTTTGTTTTCCATGAAGCTCACGCCTTTGCCTTTGACCGTGTGTGCGACGATGCAAGACGGCCGGCCAGTTTCGTACGGCACCTGCATAACCGCCTGTTCGACAGCGTGCAGGTTGTGGCCGTCGAGTTCACGAACGGCCCATCCGAAGGCGCGCCACTTGTCTGCCAATGGATCCAGATCGATCACGTCTTTGACTGCGCCGAGGCTTTGAATCTTGTTGTAGTCGATGACGACGATCAGGTTGTCTAGTTTGTGGTGTGGCGCGAACAGCGCGGCTTCCCAAACCGAACCTTCGTCACACTCGCCGTCGCTGATCATGCAGAAGATGCGGGTGGGTCGGCCATCCCGCTTTGCAGCAATGGCCATCCCGGTGGCGACGGGAAGCCCGTGGCCCAATGATCCCGTCGAAAGCTCCACCCCTTGCACATTTTTGTGCATCACATGACCCGCAAGCGGGGAGCCATTTTGATAAAAGGATTCCAGCTGCTCCAATGGGAAATAGCCGCTCTCCGCCAAAACGGCGTACAAAGCCGAGCACGCGTGCCCTTTGCTCATGATGAACCGATCGCGATCAGGCCAGTCCGGCCGGCGTGCATCGTAACGAAGCGCCCTTCCGTAAATGGCGGCAAGCAGGTCCGCCGCGGACAAAGAGCCTCCAACGTGCGAAGCGTTCGCCTTGCCCGTCATGCGAACGCAATGCTGCCGGATTCGCTTCGCGAGCTCCGCAAGATTGACTTGGTTTTCAGCGCTCATGGTTGTTGTTCAGCCCTTTGCTAACGCGGCGAAGAAATGCTCATCGTTCATGCGGCGCACTATCGCGTCGAGCAGCAGAGCTGCCGGAGCCCCGTCGGCGACCCGATGGTCAAACGTAAGACTTAGTACGCAGGTGTGACCGATCGCCAGTTCCTTGTTACAAACTACCGGCCGTTGAGCGATCCGTCCAATTCCGAGAATGATCGATTGTGATCCGTTCAGAATAGGGGTGAAGGCATCAATGCCGTAGCCCCCTAGATTGCTGATTGTTGCCGTGCCGCCCTCGACGTCAGCCGGATGCAATCGGCCGGCAAGGACCCGTTCCGTCAAGTTACTGACCATTGCGGTGATCTTATCGAGCGGCGCGGAATCAGCGTTACGGACCACGGGAACAATTAAGCCATTGGGCACCGCCACGGCGAAACCGACGTTGATGTCCGCAAGGCGCATAATAGTGTCGCCGTCGATAATGGCATTCAATTCCGGCCGCTCGCGCAGTGCGGCCGCGAACAGCTTGATGAATAGGGCATCGTAGGATGGCGGTTGGCCCAACTTCTCCGCCAGCATTCGCCGTGCGGCGACCAGAATATCCGCACTGGCTTCGCGGGTCAGCGTGGTCGATGCCGCAGTGGCCAGGGTGTTGCGCAAACGTTCTGACAAGGAGTGGCGCAACCCGGTCATTGGCAGCCGCTCGGTGGCCTTGTGCTCCGCCGATATTTGACCAGTTGACTCGCGCTGTGCAATCAGCGCATGAATGTCTGCTTCGACGATTCGTCCTCCCGGGCCGCTTCCCGTCACTTGCTTGAGTTCGATCCCGTGCTGCGCGGCCATCCGCTTCGCAACCGGGCTGGCCCGCAACGGTCCAACAGCTGGGGAATTTTGGTTGCTAGCAGACGAGACGCTCGCAGGCATTCGGCTCTCGGACGGAGGGCTGAGGTTTGTGGCGGTGGGGACGGGTTCCCCATCCCGGAGGATGTACCCCATCAATACTTCCACTCGCAGCGTTGTTCCGACTGCAGCCACGGGGTGCAAAGTGCCTTCCTCTGGAGCGGGAATTTCAAAAGTGGTTTTCTCAGTCGTAATTTCCGCAACCGGCTCTCCGACGGTCACCCGCGAACCGGCAGCGCGCAACCAAGCTGTCAAAACGCCCTCTTCCGTGTACATTCCCATGCTTGGCATGACAATAGCTCGAGCCACTTACGTCAGGCTCCCGTTCCGAATAGCGAGTGCACGGCGGAAATAACCTGTGCCGCGCTAGGCGTGTAAAGCGCCTCCAAAACCGCGGCAAAGGGAACTGGGGTATCCGGTGCAGTGACCGTCTTAATTGGCGCGTCCAGGTCATCGAACCCTTTGTCGGCGACGCGAGCTGCGATATCGCGGGCCATCGACGCGGTGGGCGTATCCTCATCGACCACAACCAGGCGGCGCGTGCGTGAAACGGATTCCAAAATTGTGCCTTCATCGAGTGGCGAAAGCGTTAGGACGTCCAGAACTTCGGCATCGATCCCCTCGCTTAGAAGAGAATTTGCCGCTTCCGAGCAGATGTGCGTCATTCGGCCAATACCGCACAGAGTCACATCGCAACCCCGACGAACGATCTGCGCGCGGCCAATCGGAACGGTGTAAGCTTCTTCCGGCACCGATCCTTTCGCGCTTGAACCCAAGAACTTGTGTTCCAGGACGATCACCGGGCCATTGTCGCGAATCGCAGCAATCGTCAGTCCCTTAGCGTTGTACGCGGTGGAAGGAACCACCACCTTGAGACCGGGTATATGGGCTAGCACGGAATAGAGAGTTTGGGAATGTTGCGCCCCGGCGCCGCCTCCATACGTTCGATTGTCGCCCCCGCGCGTACCGTAAGCGGTCCGAATCACCAACGGCAGGTCCACTTGGCCGCCCATCATGTAATGCATTTTGGCTGCCTGGTTCATGATTTGGTCGTAGCAACAACCAATCAGATCCACGAACATGATTTCGACAATGGGTCGCAGTCCGGACATGGCCGCGCCCACCCCTGCGCCTAGGAAGCCCATTTCCGCAATCGGTGTGTCTAGAATGCGTTCTGGCCCAAATTCCGTTATCAAGCCGCGGGTGGCACGGAGTGGTCCGCCCCATGCGTCAATAAGACCCAAGTGCGCGCGCCCCGCTCCTCCCGCGACGTCTTCTCCCATTACTATGATCGTTGGGTCTCGCCGCATTTCCTGGCGAATCGCTTCATTGATGGCCTGGCCAAAACTCAGCTCGCGTACGGCGGCGGTGATCATTCCCGCTCTCCCTGGTTCTCTACGTATACGTTAGTAAAAAGGTCGGCGGGTTGCGGCAAAGGACTAGCTTCTGCGAACGCAACGGCCTCATCAATTTTCTTACGATTCCTGGCGTCGATAGCGTCCAGCGCATCTTGGTTGACTGTTCCCTGTTCCAACAATTGTTCACGGAATCTGCGGATGCAATCGCGGCCACGCGCCGCTGCTTCTTCCTCCTTTGTACGGTAACGGTGCGCATCATCACCCTGATGGTGCCCATAGTAACGGTAGGTCATGCACTCAATCAGCGACGGCCCCTGGCCCGCGCGTGCGCGCTCCACCGCAGTAGCCGCTACCTCCCACACAGCGATCACATCCTGGCCGTCCACGGTTACACCGGGCATGCTGTAGGCCGCCGCGCGGTCCGCAACATGAGGAACAGACAGAGCGTACTCAACCGGAGTTGATTGTGCATAGCCATTGTTTTCGCAAAGGAACACGACCGGCAGTTTCCAAATTGCGGCAAGGTTCATGGCTTCGTGGACCGCCCCGATACTCGCCGCCCCTTCACCAAAAAACGATACAGCTACTTGCTGCGTCTTCCGCACTTTTGCCGATAGCGCGGCTCCTACCGCATGAGTCACTCCCATGCCAACGATGGGGTTGACGCCTAGCATGCCGACGCGGACGTCCGTGATGTGCATCGAGCCGCCCTTGCCGCGATTGCTGCCGGTTATTTTCCCGTAGATCTCCGCCATCATGCAATGCACTTCAACACCTTTTGCGATGCAGTGTCCATGACCGCGATGGGTAGACGCGATCCAGTCGGTTGCTTCCAGCGCCGCACACAAGCCGACAGCGCAGGCTTCCTGGCCCGTGTAATAGTGGACCGCACCAACGGGCACGCCTGTCTCGACCAGCCACTTGAGACGCTCCTCGAACTCCCGGATCAGCGTCATGCGCTCATACATCCAGAGCAATTTTTCGCGCGACGGCAGCATTTGCGCTACTCCGGCGGTGCCGTAAGAAGAATCTGCCTCTGTCTTGCTTTGCACTATTGCTCTCCGAGTCTACAATGATTTAATCGCGTCTAATTGGCTTTTCGACTGGATCAACGGACGATCGGGGGTGACGCGCGCATGCACAACCGAGGTGCTATGCTGGTTGCAGTGTTTCACTCTAGCTCGGCGGTAGGCTTACCTAAAGGACTCTTTCTGTGATCTGTAACGGATTGTCTCCGGCCTTCCGTAAGAGATTCTCGGTAGTACTCTTCGGATTCATTGCGAGGCCCCCAAGCGTCGACAGCATTCCTAAGAGCACGCGAAGCCAGCTAAAGCCGACACCGGCCTCAATTAACTTTTTCTTGTGATACTCCAGTGTCTTTTTGTGGCCAAGCAGCACGCTTTTACCAAGAAATTTGTAGTATTGCGAGAGATGATTCCCAAGGTGATCCGTCAACTCATCGGGCGCCAAATAATCCGGAGCGTGATTAACTAGAAGCTGCAACATTCCCGCAAGGTTCGTCTGTAGGTCCGAAGAGACGGTGCTTAAGGATTCTGGTCGCACCCTCGTGAAACTAAGGATCTGATGGACAAAGCCGAAATCACTCGATTTCAGAAGTGTAAAACATGCTTCGGTGTCCGCATGGATATTTGCCTCGTTGAAAAAGTGATGGTTATTCCTGACCAGGTCGGCCCGGTAAAGAACGGCATTTGCTGACCCAAACACATACAGCTTGTCCAGAAGATGCCTTCGACATAGCTCCCGACCAGTTACCAGCTTGCTTTGATACGGTAAGCCAGTACATATGACTTTTTGTCCTTCGAGGACGTAGGCACCAACTATTCCGATCGAGGGGTACTCCTCGGCAAGCGCAACCATCCGGGCTATGCACTCGGGGAAAATCCAATCGTCGGCAAATACGATCTTACAATACTTACTGACTGGCGAGATTCGTCGTAAAGCTGCGTTGTGATTTGCAATCGCTCGCAAGACGGAAGCGGTCTTATAAACCCGAATTCGCTGATCTTTTTCGGCATAGTGCCGGGCAATTTGCGCAGAATTGTCCGTGCTGCAGTTATCGACAATAATGTATTCCCAGTATGGATAAGTCTGAGCAAGAACGCTTTTGATGCATTCCGCAAGATGCATTTCTTCGTTATAGAGGGGGGTTATGATGCTGACCAGGGGCTGCGGTTGAGCTTTCAAGTGCGCCTCACCTATTGTTCCCAGGACGTCCCCGGAGCAACTCACGTTGTTGTCCCGATGGAAGCCTTGCTTCGGTTTCGCCGATTCTTCCAACAACGAACCATTTGGAGAAAGTGCTGTGATCCGAACCGTGGGTGTCCTTGCCTGGCTCGTGGACGGCCCACTCGGAGCGTCGCCCGTTCTCGACGCGGTCGTCTCGTCGTCAGGACCAAGGACGTATTCCTTAGGCTGAAACCAAGGAGTCTCCGACTGGTGAACGCCTCCTCAATCCTCGAAGAAGATCCCAGTAAACCGCTCTTTGTCCCATCACATAAAATAGTATGCCAACATACGCACCAAGAAGAACAGTTACTTCCAAAACCAGCTTCGGCAGTTGAGACAACGATTGGCCCAAAAAGGCTTGCACGCCAATCGCAATCACCGCAGCCGCGACAGTTGAAAGTAACGGCCGACTCGCTGTCAGTATGATATCTCGAAGGGAAATCAGAGTGCCGTGAACACACCATGCGAGACAGGGAATGGCCCACAGGGTCAACACGGCTGAATAGCCGAAGGCAACACCCTTGGGGCCGTGGGACAATCCCAGTAGATAGCCAGCAATCACCAGAGAGCCGGTGACCGCGGCGACTTGTAAACTTCGCCTGACCATACCGAGGGAGATGTGCAACCACCAAAAAGGGTTGATCAGCCCGAAGACCACTATCGCTGGAGCCAGCAAGTGTAAGAGAGGAACGGCATCTTTCCACTTTGGTCCCAAAACGACTCCGATCAGATCGTTAGCAAAAAGGGCAAAGACAATGGTGCAGGGCATGGTCAACCCCAGAACCAGTGAGTAGGCCTTCAGGAAGTAGCTCTTAAGGCGATTCGGATCATCCTGCAACCGTGACAGTGCGGCGAACACAACCCCGCTGGCGGCAGAATTGAGATTCTCCGTCGGGAGATTGATCAGCTGATAAGACCTTCCATAGATTCCGAGCGCGGTAGGCCCCCAGAAGCGGCCTAAAAGAACCTTTTCAAGATTATAGGCGATGTAGACGATTAGACCGTTCAAGGTAATCGTCACGCCGAACCGCAGCATCGAACGGATTTCTGTTTGTTTGCTTGGTATTCCGGGAATCCACGCCGTCAAGCACCAGAAGCAGATAGAAGAAACCGCCGGAGGAATGATTGTCATCGCGACGAGGGCCCAGTAGCCATAACCCGCGAGCGCCATGCTGATGGCAACGGCTATGCCGACGAATATAGAACTGCAATCAATTATAGCCAAGGCAGTAAATCGCAACTGCCGCTGCAGCAGCGCTGAGTGCTGGACCCCCGCGGCGTTAAAGAGGAATCCAGCTGCCATGGCCATCGTCACTCCGATCAGGCGAGGCTCGTGATAAAACGCGGCGACAAAAGGCGCAACGGCTACTGAGATAACCGCAAGGACCGTGCCGACTAACATGTTGATCCAAAACAAAGTCGAAATCTGTTCATCGGTCACTGTCTTTCGCTGGACGGTGGCTGTCGAGAGTCCAAAATCTCTGAATAGGTTTAACACGCCAATCAGGGCCGTAACCATGCCGACTATACCGAAGTCTTTGGGCTCCAGGAGCCGAGCTAACACCATGAGAGAGCCAATCCGAAGCAAGAAATTTGCCGCTTGAGAGCAGACCCTGGCGAAACCACCACGGATTGTCCTCTCCTTTAAATCGTTCATCAAAACCCTCGACTTCCGTTGGAACCATGCATCGTGACCTGCAATCTGCCTGCGTAGATTCGCTCCAGAATTTAGGAAACCGCCTTACATCAATGAAGCTCCCGCTTAACTGCGGAAACATTAACTCTCGCAAGAAGGACCGCGGGTCTTGGTCGTAAGCAAGAGTCCCCGGCGAATTGGGTCAGGACCGATGTTCAAGAGAGTGCGGCGGACGGCGAGCAGTTCTGAGAAACACATTCCCCCTTAGTCCCGGGCGTCCAATGAAGACAGGTATCCAATTGTCCGACTTTTCGCAGGCGCTCGAGGTGCCTTACGCGGAAGTAGCGGCTGCTCTGGAGGTCTGCAGGTGTCAGTCCATGGGCGCGATAGGCGTCATAGAGCTCCTGAGCGCCTCTTCGAGCATTCCACTGAGGTTGGAAACCCGGTAACACACGGCGAATTTTGTCGCAATTCACGCGATAGCAGCGCTTGTCTGGCCCCCCGCTAGGCGCGTACTCGATGCGGCTGCCAGGTACCGTCTCGGCGACGATTTCAGCCAACTCGCTGATGCGGTAGTTTTCTTCGGTCTGGCCGACATTGAAAGTCGCATTGTGGATCTCGCTCTTAGGAGCATCGAGTACGCACAGCATGGCACCGATGATGTCGCGAATATGCACGATGGGACGCCACGGCGTACCGTCACTCTTGATAAGAACACAACCGGTCGTGAGCGCCGACGCCACAAAATCGTTCAGCACTAGGTCGAGTCGAAGACGCGGAGACACGCCGTAGGCAGTTGCATTTCTCATATACGTTGGGCTGAAGTGTTCATCCGCTAGTCGAGCAACATCGCGTTCGACTAAGACTTTTGACTCACCATATGGAGTCACAGGATTGAGCGAAGCTGCCTCGTCAAGGAATCCATCACCAGCCGCACCATACGTGCTGCAAGATGACGAGAAGACGAAACGCTTCACCCCGGCCTGTTTAGCTAGTTCCGCTATTCGTACGGAGGCTTTATGATTGATGTCGAAGGTGAGAGAAGGATTGAGATTGCCTAACGGGTCATTCGATAAAGCGGCCAAATGCACTATGGCTTCGAGCCCCTCGAGATCTGCCGTCGTTACGTTGCGGATGTCCTTGCGGATCTCAGGAATCTCTGATGCCGGCTGACCGAATTCACAGCCGCCAAAGAGATCGGTATCGAGGCCAATGACGTCATGGCCGGCAGCTTGAAACATTGCCCCTGCAACCGCGCCGATATAGCCCTTATGACCAGTTATCAGTACTCGCATAGAACTCCTATTCAGAAACGGATTTGATTTTGCGATTGAGGCGAATTAGGAATCTTTCAATCAACAACGGTAAACACTGCTGTACGATTAGTCGTTGCACGAATGGGCCGTGCTCTCCTTCAACTCTTCTTCAAGCCCCGCAGTCTTACTATCGTCTCCGGAGACGAGTTTCAACAGGCCGCTCTCCCGCAATGTCTGCGCAGCTTCATTGATCAGCGAGAACGAGTGGCCGGAACGCTCTGCAATATCCAGGAGTGAATGCTCCCCATCTGAAAGATTCAGCACCCAGAGGCGTGCATTAATCTCAGCCGCAATCGCGCCGCCACCGGTGGAACGGTAGAGATTCCGTCGACCGAGTTGAGGTTCGCAGAAAGGGTTCAGGTTCCGATAGCGCCTGTTTCCTTCAAGGATATCTACGATGGTGGTGCATAGGCGGAGCGATTCTGCAAGGGATGCCGGCTGTATGAAATCGAGATCATCCGCCGAAGTGTGATATTCCGGGAAAGTCCCCCAGACACTCCGCATCAGACAACCGACAGGTAGATTGAAACCGGGAGAGCAGTACTGCCGCTCGTCGTAACCGTACGGCGAGAATTCAAGAACTCCCGCGGAGTCGCAATGGTGCCGCAGAACGTGAGCAGCTACCCGGTCAATCTCGGCATTTCCCTGGCGAGTCTTCTTGTAGTGGAACTGCCCGGGGTCTCCGATGCAGGTCAACACCAGCCCATGGCGGATGGAGCGGGCAGCGTCTCGATTTCGCGCTAGCCATGTGATAGCTCCGATTGTGCCAGGAATGAACAGGAACCGATACGAGTAACGAAGATCTCGTCCAGAAAGAAACTGTGCCAGAAAGGTAGCGACAGCTAACCCTGAGAGGTTGTCATTCGCGAGAGACGGATGACAGGCGTGGCACGAAATCAGAATCTCCTTAGTCGATCGGCCCGGCAAGCAGCATTCGGCGTATGTTAAGTGTCCATCTTCAAGAGTAGAGTCGATGCATACTTCGTACTCGCCATCTTGCAATGCGAGCATCTGGTTGTGCGAGAGACAAAATCCCCAGTCTTCCTTGTAGTAGGAAGTTCGGTAAGGAACCCAGTCGGGTTTCTCTGGTATCGTGAACAGGTGCGGCTTAAGTGCACTCAAGGACATTGTTGCGCGCACTGGAGTACTGTAATTCAAGACGTGCAGGTTGCATTCCTGAAAGTCGACGATCTTCTTCCCGCCTGGCCCTTTGATGTAGGCATCTCGAACGTTCCATTCTTTCGGTACAGTCCAGTCGAAGACAGCGGTTCCCGTCGGCACCTCGAAGGTCTGCAACGGAATCCTCTTCTGAATCATGGCCAGAGTCTGTCGGATTCCATTACCGCTGATGCTTCGGCAAATCGGGTAAAGCTCGCTTGCGAATCGGTATAATTCCTTGCCGATTGCCAGCGGATCCTTCTGATCGAGCTCTTTCAGTAGGCCCATCGTCTTATTCAAAGTTTGCGTACGTTCGGTCAGTTTGGGAAATCGCCTGGACTTTTTGCGGCCAGGTAATCTGGAAAGCCGGATCATCCCACCGCACGCCGCGAGCAGATTCCGCGTTGTAGAATTCCGACATTTGATAAAGAACTTCTGTTTCGTCTTCTAAGGTCAGAAAGCCGTGGGCGAATCCCTCGGGCACATAGACTGCGTTCCGGTTTTCGGCCGTGAGAATCACAGCGATCCACTTTTTGAATGTCGTCGACTGCGGACGAAGGTCGAGTACAACGTCGTATATAGCCCCCTTTGTACAGCGAACCAGTTTAGTTTCGGCACAGGGGGCGGCCTGATAGTGCATGCCGCGCAGCGTACCTTTTCGAGCGTTAAACGACAAGCTACACTGCACCAACCTGGCTTTCAGCCCATGAGCTTCAAACTCCCTTTGGCACCAGGTGCGTGCGAAAAAGCCGCGCTCGTCAGATCTGGGCTCGAGGCGAATCTCGAATGCCCCCGGTAGCTTGGTTTCATCAAATATCATTCAGCAACAGACGTCTTTCAAGTACTGTCGAGACTCGGCAGCACCGTGGTGTGGACCCCAGACCTTGCTCTATCGCGTTATGTTCACTGCTCATACAAAAGCATCTGGTGAACTGCATCGAGCAACGACCGCGCCGATACATCCGCGCCTCCGTTTTTGGCGTCATCGCCGTTCAATATCCGAACCGTTCTGCAGCCCGCGTTTCTGCCGGCTTCGACATCGATTTCGGAGTCACCGATCATCCAAGATGAGGTCAGATCGAGTTTATGTGTTTGCGCGGCTGTTAGAAGCATGCCCGGAGCCGGTTTGCGGCAGCGGCAAGGAGGTTGCTTCTCGTGCGGGCAGTAATAAACTTGCGTGATTGTGGCGCCCACCGCTGCTAGCTCCTGACACATCCGCCTGTGTATTGACTCCAATTCGGCCACGGTCAGCAGCCCGTTCGCCACACATCTTTGGTTGCTAACCACGAAGACGCAATAGCCGGCTCCCGTGAGCAAGCCGATCGCTTCGGGGACGCCCGGAAGAAATTGCAGGTCCTCCCAGCAAGTTACATACTGGCCTTCCGGCGCCTTTCGGTTGATCACTCCGTCACGATCCAAAAACGCGGCCTTGTTCATGGAATATTTCCCGCTCCACTAGTTCTGCGATGATATGGCCGATGAGAATATGGCATTCCTGAATGCGTGGCGTTTCATTCGATGGCACGCAGATACAATGATCCACACTCCCTCGCAGATTTCCGCCAGTGCTGCCGGTTAATGCGATCGTGTGCAAGCTCATTTTCCTGGCCGTCGACATCGCATTCAATACATTTGACGAATTACCGCTCGTCGAAATGCCAATGGCGACATCCCCCGGGCGAGCCAAAGCTTCGAGCTGCCGTGAGAAGACTCGATCAAACCCGTAGTCGTTTCCGATGGCGGTAACGCACGAACTGTTTACGGACAAGGCTAATGCAGGTAAGGCGGGCCGATCGAACGCAAAGCGTCCCACGAGTTCCGCCGCTATGTGCTGTGCATCAGCCGCGCTGCCGCCATTCCCAAACAACAGAGCCTTATTTCCTTGCTTGAGCGCATTTACCAGGACCTCGCTCACTTTCGCTACCGTCAACACAACGTCCTTATTTCGGAGGAGGCTTTGTTTCGTTGCGATCGATGCTTCGATCAGTGCACTCACGCGAGGCTCGAAGTCATTCGTTTGTTTCATCCATCCTCCGCAAACCCCGACTCCGCACAGTTTATCTCTGGTAGCTGGCACGTTATGCCTGCCCGCAAAGGCTTAGTTCTGCCAAACAATAACAGAGCACAAAAGCATAAGTCGGATGGGTCTCTAATCAGAAATTCCTGAAGGTTCTTTCGGGCCGGCCGCCTCATAGAGGCGTCTAACGAGGCCCTGAGCCCGCGTGTAATCCTCAGGAGTTCCTATATCGATGAAAACTCCATGCTGCTTCGATGCGTAGAGTCCCTGGTCGAGCAGCTTCGGAAAGATATCTCTCTCCAGACTCACTGGTCCTTCAGGAATGTGATCGAAGATCCTACGACTGAACACGTAGATCCCTGCGTTCACGAATCCAGTGCCATCGCTCTCACTCTTCTCCGTGAAGCCACTAATACGGTCTTCGGTGGTCACCTGGACTGTTCCGTACCGCATTTCATTTTTCATTCGCAGCACCGCAATAGTTGCGATTCCGCCGCATTTGCTGTGAGCGTTGATTAGCGCCTGGAAGTCAATCTCCATGAAGGAATCGCCATTCATAACCAGGAAATCGGAAACGTCACGTAGGAGTGGCTCAGCTAACTTAACCGCACCCGCTGTTCCCATAGGGTGAGGTTCTTTCGAATACTCAATTGTGACCTGCGATTTCCCTCCGTCGCCTAATTGTTTCTCAATAACTTCAGCAAGATAACCTGTACACAGCACTAAGCGGCGGATACCCTGACAGCTCAGTTGCCGGACCAGCAATTCAAGAAATGGCCGATCACCGACCGACGCGAGAGGTTTGGGTGTCGACGACACGACCGAGCGCAGGCGCGTCCCCAAACCGCCAACGAGCAGAACTGCCTTAGTGCCTTCGCTTGAATAACTCATTGGAGATTTATCTGTTGCCGCAGATCTCGCTGGCGATCAGAGCCATCAATACCCGATAACGCCCTCAGGCTAATCTTACAAACTCTTGAGGCAGCAAGATATTATGACAACGCGACATAGATGCGACCCACGTCCTCAGCTAACTTTTTTTGCCGGTCGCTTGAGGCTAAGCCAGCGCTCCTTACTATTCGTATCGCTGCCATGGCCATTCTTGCATGCATCAGTTAAAGCGAAATCCCAATACTCCAGCATAGAACACAGGGTCTGCTCAATCGACTGCATCGGTCTCCAGTTCGTGTCCTTAAAGAATTTTCTCGTGCTGCCGAAAATGATTTTCTCGTCCGAAGGCCGCATCAAATGAGCAGCATGCCGTACCTCCACTTTTACCCCCGAAAGACGAATGGCAGCATTCAATAGCTCGCCGATTTGGTAAGTTCTGTTCGCGCATAGGTTGTAGACCTCGCCACGCTTCCCTCGAACGGCAGCGAGGTAAAATCCGCGAACTGTGTCGTTGACATCGAGAAACGCCCGGCGGGGCTTTAGATTGCCCACTTCGATTATGGGCGGCTGCAAGCCTTTCTTTATTCTTGCCAACTGACGGACAAAGTCTGAGGGAGCATCGTTCGTTTTGCCCGGGCCCGTCGTGTTGAACAGACGCAGATTGACCGCCGGGATTTTATAATCAAGGAAATATTGTCGCGCGAGCAGATCCAAGCACACTTTGCTGATGCCATACGGGTGTAAGGGAAGAAGTGGCTGTTCTTCGGTGACCGGTATCGCGGAAGAGGGAACATGTCCATACTCAGCGCTTGAGCAGGCCGAAACAACCACGGGCCGCCGCTTCATGTGACGCACTGCTTCGAACAAGTGCAACGAGCCCATGATATTTGACTCGAAGGTCTCAACTGGGTCTTCCCAAGACAACGTCGGCAAGCTCTGTGCAGCCAAGTGGAAGACGTGGCTCGGCGCGAAGTCTGCCAGAAGCTGGGCTACTCGCTGACTGTTGCGTAGATCGCACCTAGCGAATTGCAAGTTGGGAAATCTAGATAACGATTCAAATCGCTGCAGACAATACGTGCCGATTACATCCCATCCCTTCGTCTGTAGAAATTTGACCAAATGGGATCCAATGAATCCTTCGGAGCCTGTCACCACTGCAGTTCTTTTCATAAGTCTTTAATGGCCATGTGTGTGCGCTTTCCAGTCAACCACGATACGGAATCCGGGAAAAAGATAGTACTCAATTTTGAACTCGGCCAATCGGTAGCACCGGGTCAAGCAATCACTGTAATCGAATCCGCCCTACGACAAGCACCTGCGCCTTGGGTACAGACGACACTGTCACCGACGGGAGTTCCTTCTCTGGACGTTGCACGCGGCACACTCCAGATTCGCACAGCGGATGCGAAACCATCGCGATCTGTTCCTGATTCTCAGTCCAACTCACCTCGCTGCTTTTCATTGAATCGTCACACCATATTCGTCAGAACCAAGCACGGCTGTAGTCGCCAACCCTATGGTACCCGGATCATACGACGATAAGAATGCTTGGATTCGCGTCTGGTTTCGCGGCTGAAACTCCCTCGCTAGTCGGACATAGGCAAAATATGGTCGCGCCGCGAGGTAAAAGAATACTTAGCTATAGCTATCGGCCCGGAGGTACAGGTTGCCTGTTGCCCGGAGTCTGTTCTCCGTGCCAGTAGATTTCACCCCCATTGGAGAGCTATCTTTGACAGAGTGTGATGAGGGTAATCGCGTAGGAGGGCCTCCGCGACAGAGAGCGTGGTTGGGGTGTTTTGGGAAGATGATTGAGTCTATGATACTCGCTTTCCAATACGCTCGGACACTACGCTGGGTTCGGTACTCTCAGATGCTGAGGAGCTAGCCATGAAGCGTAAGCAGTTGTTTCTACACTGTCTGATCTTGCTTTCGATGATTCCGGCCTCAGCCGGCGCACAGCAATGGTCTGGCCTCATTGATCCAAGCCGTGCTGTCGACTGGTCCCAAGTAGGGATGTTTGGCGGCATTCCTACCACATGGCCCAACTGCACTACTGCAGCCTGCAACACGCTCTTTGGCGGAACTGTAACGACGACATCGATCAACAATGCTCTCTCTTCGGCTCCTGCTCAGACAGTGGTTCGTTTTCCCGTGGGCACGTTCACCGTTGCGGCGTTCAGCGTCGGTCAAAACAATGTAATCCTGAGAGGCCAGGGTGCAGACCAGACCAAGCTGGTGTTCTCCGGGAACACAACAACCTGTGGCGCCGGTGGTATGCCCGCAGTCGGAATTTGCGTTGGTGGGTCGAACAATTGGTCCGGCAACGTTCAGAATCAAGCAACCTGGACCGCCGGATTCGTCAAGGGCACCACAGTTATCACTCTAGGCAGCACCACGAATCTGGCTGTGGGGGGCATGATTATTCTCAGCCAAAACAAGGATAGTGTTGGGTATCCTACCGCTGGTGACATCCTGATTTGTGATAACAGTTCCGGATGTACGTCAGAGAGCGCGAGCCAAGTTGGATTAGGGGGTCAAACGGCGTTCTATCGAGTGCAGGCGATTACCGGGAATATAGTGACCATTTGGCCGCCGTTGCAGGCCCCCAACTGGCGTCCCTCTCAAAGTCCTCTCGCTTGGTGGCCAACAACCGCAATAACAGGTGTGGGAATCGAGAACATGACTCTCGACGGGTCTGCTGGTTCGGGTCAACGCTCTGTAATTGGCTTTGACAATGCCATAGGAAATTGGGTTCAAGGAATCAGGAGCATCATTACTGTGCCAACGGGAGACAAGGGGTACCATATCCACCATTACCTCGCCGCTCAGACCATCATTCGCAACAATTATTTCTACGGCTACCGCGACACTACCCAGGAAAATTACGCCGTCACAGTGGGGGGCGGCAGCCTGGTTGAGAACAACATCATCCAGCAGAACGTGGTTTCGATTGTCGATAACGGCCCTGGCTCCAATGGAGTCGTGGTTGGCTATAACTATACCCGCGACGGCGTGGGCATCAACGGTATCTCCGGATGGACAAACGGCTTCCTCTGGCACAACATTAGCGACTTTATGACCCTGTTCGAAGGAAACGACACCCAAAAGATAAACATGGACGCCATCCACGGCACGCACAACATGTTTACCCTCTATCGAAACTTCTTGATGGGGCAGGTCAATCAAGGGTCGAACAGCGAACTGATGGATATTAGGGCCAGAGCCCGGTTCGGCAACGCCATTGGGAACGTGTTGGGACGCACTGGGTACTACGACACGTACGAGAGCATTCAGGCGGATTCTGATACGGGAATCTATGGATTGGGCGGCCCTTACAGCAGTGCGACTTCCGATCCGAATGTCGCCCGCGCGTTCATGCGCTGGGGGAACTACGATACTGTGACCGGAACGGCGCGCTTTATGAATGCTGAGGTTCCTAGCGGAATCACCAACTATGCGAATCCCCTTCCCGCATCTCAGACGCTTCCGGCTTCGCTTTATCTGTCGAGTAAGCCCAGTTGGTGGAATTCGCGTTCTGGCGCGCCACCGTACCCGGCGGTAGGTCCAGACGTTACCGGCGGAAACATCTCCGGTTACTCAGGGCACGCTTTCAAAATCCCGGCTCGCCTGTGCTTCGAGAGTCTCTCTAGCGACCCAGCGTACGCAGCTCTTAATCCGCCGGTGAAAACGTTCAACGCCAACACCTGTTACGCAGCATCAGGTCCCCTCCCCGGTGCTCCCTTTATCGTCAGTGCCATTGTTAATTAATCTTCTACATAGGATATGTTGGGCCACATCGGGCAAGGGACATATTCACCATTCGCTAATTAAATTCGATGGGGCCGTGGAGAGCCGCAACGTCGGCGAGCAACCGGGTCGTGCGATACGCGACCAAGCCTCAGGTATGCTCGGCATAGACCTCGCTCCGTTCACTAATTAACGATTTGTCGTACACCTCCTCCGGTTCATATACGACGATGTCGCTGCCCCTGTTTGAGAAAGCGATCGGAACGCACAATAGTTTTTTCAAACGCATCCTCAACGCGTCCCTCCGTTCGGGGGGTACGTAGAACAGCATGAAGCCGCCCCCTCCCGCGCCGAGGAGTTTTCCTCCAAGAGCACCCGCGCTGAGGCCGGCCTCGTAGATATCATCAATCTTGGCGTTTGTAATCTTTTGTGTGAGCGTTCTCTTTATTTTCCAACCCTCGTGTAACATTCGACCAAATTCATCTAGTGAGCGGTTGGGGCTTGTAACGATTGCTTCGGCCTCGCCAACCATTTCAAGCATCGTCCCCAGCTCTTTCTTCTTTTGAGGTGTGACTTTCAACTGCTCTTGCGCGATTTCCGAGGCAGTTCGAGAGAACCCGGTAAAGTAAAGCGCCAGATGTTGCTCGAGTGCCGCCAATCTGGTTTGCGAAGTTAATATTCGCTTTACCTCAATTGTGCCATCCGGGTGGAAGTTGATGCGATTGAACCCGCCATACGCCGCACTGACTTGATCTTGCGCCCCTACAGCTTCTTGGAGCAACTCCTGCTCCACCTGTATCGCGTCGGCGGCGAGTGCGTGTTTATCGCGCATCTGCCCTTTGAGCGCATAAAGACCGAGTAGGAGCCCTACGGTAAACGCGGAGCTTGTACCTAGGCCGGTTCGGGCAGGAAGGTCGGCCACGTGATGGATCTCTACCCCCTGGTCGATCTCGAGGAATCGCAGGCATGCACGAACCGATGGATGCTCGATTGCCGTGTTGTGACCCACGTTTTCCACTTTCGAATACGAAATCCGGCTGTGGTATTCGAAAAAGGGCGGCAGCAGCCGAGTCGTAATATAACAGCATTTGTTGATGGCAGTTGACAATACAGCGCCACCATTCTCACGATACCAAACTGGATAATCGGTACCGCCTCCGAAAAATGAGATACGAAGGGGCGTTCTAGTAATAATCATCGTGTTAATCTCACGTGAATCTCTGGAAGACGGCAGTGTGGGTCGACGAGCCGCGGTGTGCGACTCGAAAGAGAGTCTTGTCCCAGAACCTCGCGGAAGACCACTTTACTCGCGGTAGAAAGAATTGGGCACGCCTGGCAAGAGCCTGTCCAAAAATGAGCTTGATCCCGATGTATTTCCAAGACAAGCGCGGGACTGTCAGATCTCCTCCCAATTCCTCGGCCCTTTGCTGCATTTGCTTAACCAGGTCGAGCCTTTCCGGATAAAAAAAGACCAGCCAGTTTTGCAGATAGTTCACACAAGCGGCCCGAACTCTTGAACTGCTCTCTAAGGATTGCAGGTAACCAATGTGCAGCTCCATGGAGCGCCACTGCGCTTCGCGTTTCCTATCTGATCGGCCGATGTAGCTCAGACTGCCAGTCCCGCACGCACGATAATACACCCGCGCTTCAGGCACAAATCGTACGCCATCGCTTTGGAGAAGAACCCGGCAGAAGTACTCACCATCATCATCTCCCAACAAACTGGTGTTCCAGGGTCCGGCGGCTTCAGTCAGCTCGCGGCTGACCAGCCAGGTAGCGGTCTGCATGTGGAGGTTTTGGCTCATCTTGCGCAACAGCCATTCGACGGGGGATAGATCATTCCACAGCGCAGTGGGGACAAATGCTGCCCGATTGTAGCGGTACATAAACTGTCCCCAGGCCGAAGAAAGAAGAGTCCGCTGCCTTCGACACTGCTCCAACGCTGTCATCTGCTTGGTGATCTTGTCAGGAGCCAAAAGATCATCGGCGTCCAACCACTGAATATAGTCTCCCCGGCTGAGGGAGAATGCTTTGTTTCTGGCTGCAGAAGCGCCCTGATTTTTCTGCGTGCACACGCGGACCCAGTCCGATTCGAACTGTCGCGCAATCGCCAGTGTTTGATCGGTGGAACCATCATCAACGACGATGATCTCCTTTCGATCCCAAGTCTGCGCGATCGCCGAGTGGAGTGCGTCAGCGATCCATTCCTGCGCGTTAAATGCAGGAATGAGAATTGATACTAAGGGTTTCACAATAAAACTACCTTTCTAACAGTTCTTCGTATACGCTGCGGGTCTTCTCGCAAACAACCTTCCACGAATACCTTGCCTTAGCGTAGTCCCGGATGTCTTGGCGCCGACTGTCTAGGGTTTTGAATAGATCACTTTCAAAATACGTCTCGATAGCCCTGGCCAAGTCAGCCGGATCGCATGGTTTACATACAAACCCTGTCCTGCCCTCAATGATGTCTTCCCCAAAGGATCCCACGTCGGTCGCGATGACGGGTAAACCGAAACTGTAGGACAGACAGAGAACGCCGCTCTGGAAGATCGATGTATAAGGCAGTACGGAAACGTCCGCAGCTTTGAAATACAATTCTGTTTCAGCATCTGGAACAAATTCTATCCTCTGGATGATTCGCTCTCGGCCAGGATCTTTTTCGATCGTTTCCTGAATGTCACGCAGGTACTGCACTCCTTCCTTCAGCGGATCGCCGGCTATGATTAACCTATAGCCCTCGCTCTTGGCGGCGACCTTCTGAAATGCGGCTACCAGGTATTCGAGGCCCTTGTATGGTCGAATGGCGCCGAAGAACAGAATTGTCTTTTCCCCGTTCCTGATCCCGAGGCGGCGCTTCGCTTCCTCAGGGGCAAGTTCTGTATCCGGGACAGAGTTGTTAATTCCAAAAGGAATGACCGTAATCGCTTCCTTGCGAATCCCGAACTCTTCGAGTAGCTCGTCCTTCATCCTTTCTGTGTGGACGAAGATGTGATCCGCGAGCCGGTATTGAATCCTTAACGACAGCCGGTTGAGCACCGAATCGTTTGCGTCTCGTTTGCCTGCATTTACGTTATGCGCAGTAAACGCAATCTTCTTTCCCATAATTTTATAGTAAAGCATCAGCAGAGTTCGGTCGAAGTACTGAAAGGTGTTATTCCAGAGAATGTGAAAGATCCTAGGCTTCGCAATTACCGTGTAGTGGATGAGTTGCGCATAGTAGGTTAAGACTCTGACCGCCCTTCTCCCGAGACTTGCGCCAGGTTTCTGATCACCCCGCAGATTCAGAAAGTTCAGTACCGGAGGGGCATGCAATTCCGGGCGATCCACCGCATCGCCGCCGATCACGTCCAGACGCACTCCTCTGGATGCAAGCGCGGTGGCCAAACCGAAGACGTAGGGCCTATCGTGACTTCCTGTGAGCAACCCGACTTCGATCTCACGCTGCATAGATTGTTCCAATCCAATACGCAAAAGCTCCATACTCCGCTGCCTGAGAAATTCTGACATCCCGCCAGGGCGCCGCGTTCCGTAAGTGATCTCCTGCCTTTGGCGCAGCGCTTCTGCTCGCTGCCGGCTGGAACGCAATGACAACTATTTGCGGCTCGTTGTAAAGTGCTTTGCCACCACATCGAACTCATGTCGATGTTCCCCAATATCAACTATCCTCACCGCAGAATAGGCATCGCGGCAACTAAGTCCAGGCTTTGGGAAGTCCGCGGCTCCGTAGTTTCGGGTTCTGACTCGATGTCCTGAGGCTCGGTTTTGGAAACACCGACGATCGATAAGAGAAGAAACATCCACATGGGATTGAATGTCCGGAATCCTGCTTCTGTGAAGTTATAGATCACAGCGACGACGAAGTAGGCCAGGCACAGGCTGCCGGCGTCCACATCCTGCCGTACTCCTCTAACGACCTTCCGGTACCCTGTCACCATGACGACGGCGAGCAGGATCACTCCCGTCCACCCCAAATTCAGGTAGACCTCCAAGTAACCGTTGTGAGCCTCGTTTGGGTGCCACACAAAGATATTCCAAAGCTTCGTTAGTCTCGAACCAAGCCAGAAACTTTCGAAGCCTGCTCCAAACCATGCGCTGGGAGTCATCGGAATAACCGTCCGCCAGACGTCAGTTCGACCAGTCAGCGTCGGGTCCTTTCCCATCGCCGACGCAATTCCCACGTTGGGATTCAGTAGGGTGGCATACAAGGCTAGGACAATCAGAGAGGCCACGGCCAGGTGCACAACCGCTGGTTTTCGGGCGAGTGACCACCGTCTCGCGGCTACGATAAAGCCACTTCCAAGGAGGAAGCATGTCGCGGACGTGGTAGAGTTGGAGGTCCATAGACACCATACTGCCATGGCGGCGATGGAGCCGTAAGCGAGCAGCCGTCTGGTCCTACCATTACTTTCTGCACCCCGAGATATTCCGAGAAAAATCCACACGGCGCCGATTCCTAGAACCATGCTGATCAGCCCGAACATGTTCTTGTTCGTCGTTAGGCCAAAGTGGTACTCACGTCCGACGGTTCCCCGTCCAATATCAACCAGGATCGAGGCGGGGATAATGACAAAACCGGTTCGCGCGAGTAGTCCCTTGACCGCGGCGGCAGGGCGGGGATCGGTCAGGACAACCAAGACCATGGCAACGTCACCCACAACCCTGATCCACCGCTTGAAAGCCACGTCGGGTAAGTCGGACCAGAGAACACTTAACCCGCAGTAAAAAAGAAAGAGGAGGATAGGACCATTTGCTCGCAGAAGCGTTCCGACTTTTCGTCCTCTGGCGACCAGGACAATCAGGGCAACCACGATTAGCGTCGTGAAAACGTTTCGGTCGAAGGGGCTCCCCTCGATGTATCTGTCGGTGGTGTCACCCATTCCAGGGAACAACCAGAAGGACAGCGGCCGCGAACCGGCGATGCACAGCCAGACTACCGGAATCCAGAGGGCTTCCGAGGTCTGAGTCCTCCTGAACCGATCCACTGCGAACAGCCCCAAGAGGCCGATGATAATGACGAAAGCGCCGACAAGCTGAGTCATCTGGGGTCCAGGAAGAGCCGGTGCAAAAGCTCCAGCGTTAGGAGCGCGTGGATCTCAGTAGTGTGGTTGCGGTCTCCTTTCAGATGGCCCCGCACTATGGCTTCAAGACCTTTCCGTTCGATATGAGACCTAGAGAGCGTCAAGGGGTCGAGCAGCATTTGCCGAACATACTCGGAAAGTGAGTCCCGGTACCAAACTCGGAAATGCAGCAGCTTATGCCTGCCAAGGAAAAGGCGCTCGAGGTGGAATGGCGAGAAGAAATGATCGATCCGAGCCATCCAATGGGGCATTCCATAGTCGCAAGCGTATTCCGCTTTCAATGTGAAATCAAGGAGCGAACGGGAGATCGCCTCAGAGAGACGTCCTGAACTTCCCCCGATGCCACGATCGGTTCGGATCCGGCCAAGGTCTGGATTGCCATCGCGGATGAGGCGAAGTCGCACGTCGTGGTTCAAGCTGTTGGGCTTTGGCGCACGGAACACGGTTCGGACGAAGTCGTTATCGATGTACGGCGACCGCACGCTGAGTTGACTCTGCTCCAAGCCCAGAATTCCGCAATGGTACCAGGGGGATTGCCGGAAAGCTGTAAAAGTGACCGGGTGTACCTGAAGTTGCTCAGCATACGTGTTTGCCGCCTGTGCAACATAGGAAAGAAACTCGGGCCGGTACAACTCAGACGTAGGTGCTCGGGGTTTAAACATTACAGCGTGACGAATTAGCTCGCTGCCGTAAGTTCCGACTACTTTTGCCGGCGCGATCTCGCGGGCCTTCTCACTAACGTAGAGATCGGAAGAACGAGATACGTCAACACGTCCTTCGGTGAGGTATACACAGCGCTCGGCATAGTGGGAAAAACGTGAAAGGAATTCCTCCGCGACCGTAATTACCTCATGCGATTGCCCGCACGTGCGGGCCACTCGTCGCGCCACCTGGACATCCTGGCAGTCGCGGAACGTTCCCCCAAAAGTGTAACAGGGAAGCGTTCCAGGGGAAGGTTTGTGCAACGCGACGATCACCCGGGTATCCAAACCCCCAGTGAGAGTCATCCCAACCCGCTCTTGGCCATTAAAATAGCGCGAGAGGTTCCGCGAGAAAACATCCCGGAGTTCCTGATAATAGCGTTCCGGCTCCAGAGGGGTCTGATCTTCCCACTCGCGTGGCTGGAAGTACGTGTTTTTCTGCTCGATTGAGCCGTCGCGAAAAACCCAAGCCGAAGCACCAGGCATTGCGAGAATGCCCTTAAATATCGTCCGGTTCTCCAACACGCAGCCGCATGCGACCAACTCCCCTAGGCCTCTGGGGTCAGCCGTCCTGAGTTCGGGACGCACCGCGAGGATGGCTTTGGCTTCCGCAGCGAAATAGAATGCCTCCTTAGACTCGTGGTAGTAGATCCGATGCATCCCATATCGATCGTTGAAGAGCGTCGCCGTGCCGCGCGCCCGATCCGTTAAGAGGCCATGGAATATTCCGTTCAGACCTGCCGGAAAGGTTGGATCTTCCTCGTAGAGGTGCACAAGGTATGCGGATCCTTCGGTATCGAGCGAATGCCCCCGACCCTTCAGCTGGCGAGCGGTTTCTGGCTCAGGGTACTCCTCTCCAGAAAATACGAGAGACACGTCCGCTCGCTCGTTACAGAGAGGCATTCCGTCAGAGAAGGAATTCTCCCGAACGGCCCACCCGACATAAGCCCCGACGGATTCGTCGATCCACGTCCCCGTTCTATAAAAGGACTCATGGCGGAGTGCCTCAACCATAAGCGACAATTCATTCGCAGCCTTCTCCCGCGGCATCTTTGTGATCAGACCGACGATTCCGGGCATGGATGTTTTTCTCAGGCCTCAGCCTGCGGTTGGAGCTTGCGACCGTACCAGGCTTTCCGCAACTCACGGAGTTTGGCGGTTACGGAATCAGGAAAGTAGTCAATCAACCTACGGTGGTGGAGTCCGAGGCGGTATGCAGCCCAACCAAAACTAGTTAATGGTATATAGTAGCGAGGCACGTCGATCCGCTGGAAGCCGTTGCGCGCCTTAAAGTCGCTAAGGCTATCCTCCTGTTTCTTGCCATAAGAAAAGTGGTCGTATATCAGATAAGGAATCCCTCGGTCGGCACAGGACCGGACCGCTTGTACAATCAGCGCATTTGTCGGAGCCTTGTCTTTGTGCTGAACCATTGAAAGGATATGTACCAGGCATGCTTGAGCGCCTGTCTCGTCAACTACCAACTTAGCGAAACCGATCATAGTGTCGCCGAGAAACGCCCCGATGTAGATGCTGCGGTCCAGAAACGTCCCCGCGTACTCATGCACCCTTTCAAGGCTCATCCCGTAGTGAGGAAAGCGTTTTCCCTGGCGGATGACACTTTCGTTGTTTATCTCGCAAATTCCTCGAACGAGGGTGTCTGCGAAGGCTATTTCGCGGGTCGCGACTCCCTTTTTCTCCGCTTTTCGGGCCATATTTCGAGTTTTGTTGTCGACCTGCTTTGTCCACCAAGCCTCGAAACTCGACACTGGGAGGACAGCCAAGTTGTCCCACTCCATCTTATAAGCGTGTTTCGGCGAGCCCTCTGATAGCCTCTGCATGAATGTGAAGAGATCGATCCGCATTCCGCAATTCTGCAGAGCTTTGAGCACCGCTTCTGGATCTTCCGGAAAAGTGTATTGCTCGCCGTCGAGGCGGGCAATTCTTAGCAATCGACCTTCGACTCTGACATCTTTGTTGCAAACTTTAATCACCGCTGGTAACCACCAATCTGAGTTCTGCCGAACTCCGTTCCCGGGGCCGCAAGTATAAGATAGTGTCCTCTTCGTACTCGGGCGAGCCATGAGCCATAGACGAGTTCACTTGCCCAGAACAGCCGAGTACGCGTGCTGCTCCACTTTGCGCTCTTGCTGTTGCTCATCGAGCTGCGCAAAGATCGCGTCCATGATTCTGGCGGTCAGAAGGATTTCCCGGTACGGAATAGGCCCGGGAGTGCTTTCGACTATCGAACGATAGAACGATTCCATTAGATATTTCATGCCGGACTTCATGTGGAAGTCGTTTGCCAGAAACGTTCGCAGGTTCGTACCCCAATTTTCCAAATATTGCTTCGCAAATATAAAAGGCGGCACGAATCTTTCGGCATGACTTGCGAACCGAGTTCCGCGAAGCTTGATGAGTGTCTCTTGATCATGGTCAAGAACAAGCCCGTTCTTGGATCCGTAAACACGAAACTGGTGTAGGGAAGGGCGCATCTGAGAAGAGAAAGTAAAATAAGCCGTGGCGCCCTCCTTTTCAGAAATGATTACTCTCAGTTCATCGATAATCTCGGTTTCACCCCTGTGTTTCAGCAGAGGACTTGTAAATCCGTATGCCATTACCTGAGGTGATTCGCTCTTCAGGAATTCCGCTATTCTCGCGATTCCATGACTAACAATGTTTTGTAATAATTTCCCCGGGAGTCGGCGCACCCAATGACGCTTATCGCCTAGAATCGCCGCCGCGTAACCTGCTCCCCCTAGCTCGTAGCAATAAGAGCTCTCCATATGTACCGGTGCGCCACCCAACCAACCACTCTGGACAAGCGCGCGCATACGTCGAGCCGCATGGCCAAATTGATCATCATGCCCTACCGTTATCTTGCGCTGCTTCTTGCTAGCCAGCGCGATCAGCTCTTCGGCTTCCTTTTCGTAAAGCGTGAACGGCTTCTCTACATAGACGTGGCATCCCGATTCCAGACAAAGCTTGGCAATATCGAAGTGGCTTGACGGTGGGGTCGTTACATGAACCACGTCGGGGCGCGCATTACTTATGAGTTCTGACACATCGCAAAAATGCCCGTGAACGTGGAATCTCTCGGCCAGTTGCTGCGCCATTAGCGGCTCGTGGTCACAGACTGCAACGATCTCACATCCCTTGATCCTCTGAATTTCGAGGGCATGCGAGTCCGCAATCTTGCCACACCCGACTATGGCGATTTTAAGCATGTCGTTTTCCCCGGCAGTCTTCGAAGTAACGCTTCAGCCCCTCTTTCATGGATATCCTTGGCATCCAGCCCAACCGCGTCTTTGCCTTTTCGTTCGTGTAATTTGTCTTTTTCCAATATGCGTGCCACTTTCTGCGATTGAACGCGGGGGGCAACTGTCCCTTCGACCAAGCTGAGTAACGCTCCCATAGGTAACAAAATCCATAACTCATCAAACGGGGGACATAGAATGACTTGAAATGCCCGACGTTCTGTTTGTAAAGCCTCAAGAACGTTCGGCTCGAAGGTAAATCGTCATCGACGATGTTGAATACTTCGTTCTTCACCCCCATCTTCAATCCAGCCAATGCGATTGCTTCAACGCAGTTATCAATGTACGTCAGCGGTACTGAGTTTGACCCGCCCAAATGCAAAAATACGCCAAACGTGTCAATACCCACTCGGCTGGGGATAGTGGTGTTGCCAGGACCATAAACATATCCCGGTCTTACGGTCACGTAGGGGATCCCGAATTTGTTCCCATACTCCTCGACTATTTCATCTTGCTTAGTCTTTGCAAAGCAGTACGCTTCCCCTCGCAGGTGCGCGTGAGTTTCGACAGGCGACGACTCATCCAGCAATCTAGACCAAGATTTGTGTGTGTTGGCATACACGCTAAACGAACTAATGTTGACAAAACGTTTCAGGCGATTCTCGTGCAGGCTGGCCTCAAGTAGGTTCCTGGTGGTAACTACCGAATTCATGAAAGCGTCGGGAAAGGACTTGTTGCCCCGCGCTCGGGCAAGGTGAAAGATCACGGCCGCATCCTTGGTCGCTGCTATGCAATCTTCCCGCGACAGCAGATTGCCTCTGATAACCTGAACAGTGGCCCCGCGGCGCCGGTTGGCGACAGCTTCCAGGTGAGCTACATCACTAGACGGTCGGGCAAAACAGCGTAAGTTGCTGAACCCCAGATCGAGCAGAGCTTCTATTAGTCTAGAGCCAATGAAACCGCTCGCACCCGTCACAAGAATTGGATCGTCCGGGCCAATGATGAAACCCTTGCCGTGCTGCTCTCCCTTCGAATCGTTCAGCAGCTCGCGTTTGTCCGCCAAAGCCTTAACTTTCACAGATTCTCTCTTTCAGATAGGGATTGTGGGCCACCACAAAACGAGGCGCAATTGGAAGAGCGCCGAGCAGGCGCAACATCTCGCTTCCAGCGAGGAACTCGTATTCTTCCGGGCTGCCGGGATGAGTCTCTAATTCAATAACGTACTTATGGGCGAGATCGAAGATTCTTTGCAAACGCGTTGCGGGTTCGAAAGGCGGAAGTTTGAAGAAGTAATCGACCAAACGGTGCTTCCGTTTGAGCAAAGAATCAACGCTCTTGCGGTAGAGAATATTCGCGTAGCTCTTTTCGCCTTTCAAGAAGGAAAAATTCCTGCGAACGAGAGTTTTTGGCGGCAAAAGGCCCCCCAGAACGACGTTCGCACACAGGTGCATATGATGGTGACCGTCCACACGGCCTGGAGGTCCCTGGTAAAGCCGGCAGAATTCGTCGAGTTGCATTCTCACGACGTATTCGAACGAGCGCATAAGGCCTGGATGAAATATGGCATGCGCGAATCGGCTGCGTGCTAAATACTTGGCTACTTCCTGCTGATGCTTCAGTAGCTGAGCGGGACACCGCGGTGCCGAGAAGGAGGTCGTGAAGTTCAGGTGCAGTCCTGCGTCTACTCCCTGCTCCAGAGCTACTGTTGCCGCCCGCTCCGAATCCTCCATGAATACCATCGCGCTTACAGACGATACTGTTCCTCGTAGGACGCAGTTCAGGATTGCAACGGTCGTCTCGTAATTTCTGCCCCAATCATCAGCATTTACAATAAGAAGGCCAGCCGCCCGAGAGTCTTTGCTGACTACTGGTTCGACATCAAGATCGGCCTTCCCGACGCCGGCGTCTGCAGTGGCGCCTCGCGACACGGAGAGGTTTCCGATGAAATCAGCCGGCTCAGTCCGAGGTCTGCTGGAGGGCATTGTGTCCAGTCCTGTTGAAAAATCGTAAGCGCGCTAAATCGGGGCGCGTCAAGGCGATCCGGCAATCCGCAATCGGGGAGAAGTTTTTCCTATTCTGCAAAAGTTCCGCAGGCGGTTCATTTGCTCACGTCTACGAAACGCCATCAGTTCATCCGGCATCGACCTTTCGGCACGTTTGATCATCCCGGAAACGTAGCCGGCAAACAGCATTAACCCTCCGATGGCAATGGGTCGTTTTGTCATTTGATATAACGTCCTGAAGATTTCCCATACCGGATGACTTCCAAGGGCGTAATCCAACGCGCCGACCTTAAATCTTGCCATCAAGACACCACGCTGTGCCGTTCCGCTCTCCCGGTGATGAAGACAGACCTTTTCCGTGAACGTCCTTGTCCTCCAGCCCTTCATTCTCGCGCTAAGGAACGCAACGTGATCGACACCGCCACCCTTCAATGGCGAGTATCCGCCAATCTCCTCAAAGCACTCTCGCCGAAACATCTGGCACGCGCCTGACACGTCCTCGATGTTAACGAATCGATAATCGTGCGTGGAATTTCCGTGTTTGTACGGGGTGCCCCCAACCCCTAGCCGCGGATTCTCGGCAAATTTGCTCATTAGGAACGCAAAATACTCCTCGTCATCGAACGAAATGTCCGCGTCCAGGTTGCCAATTACATCGTACGGTAGGTCCTTTACCTTCGCGTACCCAGCATTGAAGGCACAAACTTTTCCTGCAAAATGGCGTTCCGGACGCTCCTGCATTCGGACTAGCTCAATCCAGTCGTACCTCCTGGCATACTTGCTCACGATCGCGTCCGTTTCATCCGTCGATCCATCACTGACGACCACCCATTTCATCGGCAGCACGGTCTGTGAGATTACAGACGTTATGGCCAGCTCAATAAACTTCGCCTCGTTGCGAGCCGGCGTTATGAGTACATACTTCGGCGTTATTGGCATCATGCAGTCACCGAATCTTGAGCTTCAACTCGGCGCCACGTTTCAACGCGCACCAAGACTTCGATCATTCGAGTGGCGGCTTGCCCGTCCCAATGTTTGGGTGCCCCGTTCCTGCTTTGCCTTTGCAATTGACGTCGGATCGCATCTTTGATTGCTTCCGTTCTTGTTCCCGCAATGACATTAGTTCCGCTTTCGACCGTTACTGGTCTTTCCGTGCTGTCCCGCACCGTCACGCACGGTACTCCCAGGCATGTGGTTTCTTCTTGAATTCCCCCGGAGTCTGTCACAACGATCGATGCGTGCTTCATCAAGCAGAGGAAATCAAGGTAGCCAAGAGGATCGATAAAGGTTATCGCCGGCGCTTTCATTGAGTTCCCATTGCTCGCCGTCGCGCTCGCCACCGCTTCATCGTGGTCGGATAAGCCGAATTCCTCGATTTTCCTCCGCGTGCGCGGGTGTACAGGGAAAACAATTGGACAATCCTTCGCCAATTCTTCCAACCCTCTCAGGATGTTCAGAAATGTTTCGGGATTATCCACATTCGACGGCCGATGCAAAGTCAGCAAGGCATAACGGCCGATTTCTTTTTTTGAACCATTTGCCCATGTCCCGCTTCGGAGGCCCAGATCCTCAAGTATCTTTGAATTCTCGGCTTTTTCCCTGAAAGCGAGAAGCGTATCGATCATGGTATTTCCTACAAAATGAATCTTTTCGCTTGGCACTCCTTCGTTCCGGAGATTTTCTAATCCACTCTCTTCGGTCACAAAGAGCACGTCGGATACATGATCGGTCAAAATGCGATTGATCTCCTCCGGCATTAGCCGATCGAACGAACGCAGGCCCGCCTCCACATGGACAACCAAGGGCCTCGAACCAGCGGAATCAAAGGCGACTTTTGAAGTAACCAGAGCGCATGCAAGGGTTGAATTCACATCCCCAACTACAACAACAACGTCGGGCTTTTCTGCTAAGACTACTTCCTCGAACTTTTTCATGATCTCGGCGGTCTGCACCGCGTGCGAGCCCGAACCTACCCCAAGATGAATATCTGGTTTTGGCAGATTTAGATCGCTGAAAAATGATCCGGACATTGCGTTGTCGTAATGCTGCCCGGTGTGAACGAGAAAATGTTTGATTATTTCATTTCGTAGACTGGCGGCTGCGGAAGCGCTTGCAACCTTTTGATTGTATTTGTGAATTGCTGTGATGATTGGCGCAACCTTCATAAAATTGGGTCGCGCGCCGACGACGATAAGAATTTTCATATTGCGTTCCTGCCCGCGGTCGCCGTTTTCCTGTGTGAACTGCAAGCACTTAGACCAGTCATTTTGTCTTGGCTGAGTTGGAGAGTTATTGCGGTGACGAAACACTGACGCCTGCGTGTGGGCTTAACTCCCGGATGGTTCAAGCTGGCGACAAAGTTTTGTCGACTTGATTGGACCCTTTGATCGCTGAGGGAACTGCTACCGAAACTGTGTGAGTACTTGATTCCAGAATCGAAAAGATGCTGCCCACAATACTTTGCAATGTGATCTGGTTTCCACTTTCCGGAGTGCTCGGACGATTTCTGCGGACCAATGCAATCTTCTTTCGCACGTCCTCAGCATTTTCGATAAGTGTCATACGGCCCTGGTCTGTCAAGTAGCGATCTATCGCTCCGATTTTTCCTCGGAAGATGCTGTACACCGGAACGTTAAGCGCTGCAGCTTCTCGGTTCATCGTCCCGCCACCGCTAATAACCAGATCAGAAAACCAGATCAGGTTCACGCCGTCCAACGGGCCGTCGGGAAGAATCATGTGACCGGAAGCGATCAATCCACTCCATTGCTTGCGGAGCTGATTTCCCTGCCTCGTGTTTCTGGGCAGCGTGACGGCGCGAACCTTTGATTTGGTAGCAATCACCTGCAGCGTCTGCGCAAACAGTTCATCACTCTCTGGATTGTGATAATGGGCTTCACTAGCTGGGGGACGGAGCGTGATCAGCAGTTCATCGGAAGCAATCCCCAAGCGATTCAGCACGGAGGGATCCGGCTGAAACCGGTGTATATAGACGTCTTCTTTCAGTCCGGGGTACTTTCTTGTCCGTTCAGGTCTGCGGCTCATGGCCGATTCCGGAATGATCTCGGGCATCAAAGTCCAACTCGGCTCAACGAAACCCGTCTTCGTGCTGTGCTCGTAATCGTGCATCATGACGGTTGGTATGCGGAGGAGCTTGCACGCCAGCACTTGTGCGCGCGAGCCATGAGAGACCGCCAAATGGGGACGATTCTGAACTGCGAATTTGACGAGCTGCGCTGCCCGAATACAATTGACTAGAACCTTGAGCGTCTTGTTCTTTCCAGCATGGCCGCCGATAACCTTGACTCTCGATCGCAATTGAAAAAAATCCAGCAATTCACACACCTGGTACATGTCTCGCGCCGTTAGTATCAACTCCACGCCTAACTTTTCGAGCTCTTCAATAATGGGGAGAAAGAAGGGAACATGCGGGGAGTTATCGATATCAATCCAAACCTTTTTTTGATGGAACGCAGGGTTTGCGCGAGTTGCAACAGGAACTTGCTCTTTTAGCTTCATGACCTTCCCGTTCCTTGACATCTAACTAATAGGCGCCATTACCAAACATGACTGCCCTCGGGGTTTTCCATAGAATCTGGACGTCAAGCCATAGAGACCAACCCCGCGCGTACTGTAGGTCCAGACGCACCATGTCATCAAAACGAACTCGACTGCGTCCCTCTACTTGCCACAGGCCAGTAATTCCCGGCTTAATTTCGAGAACGCGTCGACGGTGCCACACGTCGTATTCTCGGTACTCATACGCCAGTGGTGGCCGTGGGCCGACCAGCGACATGTCGCCCTTTAAGACGTTGATGAACTGAGGCAGCTCGTCCAGGCTCGTCCGGCGCAGTAAGCGCCCCACGCGCGTCGTGCGCGGATCATTCGTCATCTTATAGACGGGCTTGCCGTTGGCATCGACCTTGCCGTCATAAGCGCCCTTGATGACACTCTTCATAAATTCGTGGTGAATCTTCGGATCGTTTGCTGCTTGCATGGACCTGAATTTTAGAAACGTGAACGTCCCGCCAAACTGCCCCAGCCGCTCCTGTCTGAAAAGTATTGGCCCCTTCGAAGTCAGCTTCACTAGGATTGCGATCAAGAGGAACAGAGGGGAAAACAGCGCTAGGGCCAAGAGGCTGCCCAGAATGTCGATGGTCCTTTTCACGAGAAATGGTATCTTTTGCGCCTTATTTAAATGATCTAGGTCGGGGTAAAAAGTCCGATCAGCCGAAATATCCGCGTCTTTGTCGTTTGATTTGTCCGAAAAAATGTGGACTGAAACACGTACTTGTTCAAGGTCTGCGGTGCACAAATGCACGGCCAATGACTCGCGAACTTTATTGAGAACTGTGTCAATAATTTCTGCATCTTCTTGAAATCCGAGCTCTGTGAAGATGACTCCGAGAATTGCGTCTCGCTTGTACCAGCCGGCAGGATCTGTTTCACGACGCGCTATATTAGCCGCCTCTATTAGCCCCTTAAGGACTTGGCTATGCCGCTCCGTTTCTAAGGTTTCCGCCGCATCGAGCAGGAGAAGGAGAAACTTCCGATTGGAACGTTCGGCTCTTTTTCGCTCCAGGCACAAGATTCCAAGAAAAAGGTCTTCGGGCAGGATTCGCTGCGTCAAGTCTGACGGATTAACCGCGGCCCGAAATCTTGAGAGCCTCGAATCTCCGTTGGTGCGCGACAAGAACTTGCCACCAACGCGTGCGATACTGGAATTCGTCGCCATAGCTCCCCTAAACTGGCTGCTTGAATCCTTAACTGGCTCTGTTGGGTGCAATTAGCCCACCAAAGAGAGCCTTCGGGCGTTTGCGAATGTCTATTCTTGGCGTCGTGTAAGTGAATGAAACTAAAAGAGCTATCGCCAGGCCGAACAATCTCGCCGTCTGCGCCACATTCCTGGCCCGACCAAAGTCTCACTGGGAGAAAACGGCTGCGCTAATGGTGAAATGTCATTCCCACCACGCGACTACCCGTTCAGGCGTTGCGTTCCCCGCTAGCGATTCGTGATTTTGTCGCAACGAAGGGATTATCTCCGCTCGAGGAGTCATCCAACATGTTTGTACAAGAGGGTCCCGACGATGGAAAGAAAATCAGCCGGCACGTGCGCGAAAGCTCTTTTCGCCATTCGCATCTTCCAACTGGAGCTTGCACCACCGGGATCAAATATGTGTGGGCGCCGGTTTGAGGCGGTACATCTGCAGTAGGTCAGCGTCGATTCTGTCGCACCCCAACGACGCTTAAAGGTAATTAATCCCGACTGATGAGCGTCTGAACGACCTAAGTCGAAAACTTGCAGGTCGGCGTTTTTTGCCTCCTGAATTGACTTCCAGTAAAGTAACTGCATTCCTCCGAGATTGCTGAATCGTACGTCGGAACCACCGTATTTGTAAACGAGAGTATCTTTGTATCGGATCGTGAGCATCGCAGCGACCGGTTTACGGTCCTTCAGTGCTATGCGAATTTTCAGTGCTTCGCCGAAAGCGTCCATCAGGGTGCGGAACCACTTCTTCGGTTGTGGTGGTACGCTGTGTCGTTGGCGCGTGTCTACAAGCAGCTCATAGAAGGAACCAAGAAGCGATTCGCTTGATCCTTCGCGATACGCAAGATCCTCGCGCTCGGCTCGACGGATTTTTCTCTGGATCGAGCTCTTATGAAAATTGCGGAAAAGTGTTTCGAGATCAGGCCTTAGGTCAAGGTGATGATGACGATAGATGGCGGCCGCGTGGCAACTACGACTGGTCGCATCGGTCGGTTCGAGCGGGCGCATCTCGATATAACGCCAACCGCCAGCTTGCAGTTCCCGTTCGACAGCAGCAATCAAAATCTCCAAGTCTTCCTGTCCTTGCACGAGAGGCTGACAATAGTCTGAAAATGGCAGTGAAACCAACCGGCGTCCTGTCAGCCAACTATCGACCCGACAGAACACGATGCCATTCGTCAAATCATCTCCAGGAGGAGCGGTTGTAAACGCAATAGGTTCGTATCCATATGTTTGGCGGAGCGCGTCCAGCCATTCTGGAGAATGAAATAGAGACGCTTGCGCGTTCGTTGTTACGAACTTAGCCCAACGACGGTCGTTAAGCGGTTGAATTTGGTAAACTGCCCGCGCGCGGCCGATGGACTCGATACGCGCCGTAGGTATTTCGCTTGCAGTTTCGTGCATGGTTGCGTGGTTCAGTTTCTGCCCAGCATCTTCTTCGTCGTTTATGCAAAGACCAGCGCCAGCACCTTGGAATTTCACATGAAACATATTGCGATTGGAAATACTGGTAAACTTGAGCTAATCTTCAGAACGTGGCAGGTTGCAGTGCATCACGCTGCGAAGCCCCATTTTCTGTGGGCAAAACACACGGCATCCCCAGAGACCGAACCAATCCAAAATCCATTTCAACAGCCACGGATCGTTGGAGCAGGGTAACAGAAACTACGAGCCGGTGTTTTCCCTTGAGCGCAACAAGGATCCCTTCCAGGCCCCGCAAGGGTCCCGATTCAATCTGAACTCGCTCACCAACGGTCAGGAAGGGCCAGGGCTGACTCGGAAATCCAGACTGTACCAGTACCTGGATGGCCTGGATCTCGCCATCGTCAATCGGTACCGGGATCCGATTGTAGCCGACGACCTGAATCACCCCCGGGGTCTTTAGAATAGGAAGCCTGTATTGCGGATCGAATCGACAGAACAGATAACCGGGAAACAGGGGACCTTCCGTCACCTTGATTCGATCGGACCAGCGTTTTTTGCATTCATACGTGGGCAAGAACGAGGTGTAACCTTTCCCCTCCAGGAAATCCGCGGCCACCGACTCGTACCGCGTACGCACCTGCAACGCAAACCATGGCAACTTTCCGGCAGCTGGACTCTCCAGGTGATTATCCGTCGAAGCGACTTTGTCCTGATCACTGCGCGTCATTCCCTGTCCTTCCGGCCAAGCTACCGCCATTAACGTCCCATTTTTGAGTTCTTACGGTTCAGCAAGTTGCACACGGACTGCCATGCGCCCGCCGAGCTCAGTTGAATGTAAATCGTTACAGGCAGTGCACTTAGCAGCCATCTGGACAATGCCCGGCCTAGAGAAAACTGTTCCTGATATCGGCCGAAAGAACATCGTTATCCTCATGTGGCAACTATTTTCTTCGCTCTATCTGTAAGAAGAAGCTAGACTTAGAATCATGGCAAGTGAGCTTCAGCGATTTCGGCTTATAAACAAAACGCCGCGCCGGAACCGGCGTCGGTGCAGATAGACCAGGAATTCGCTAAGCCTTGTACTTCCTTTCGCGCAGATTCGAGGGCGAAGGACCCATTCGGAAACGAGACAGCGCCTCGCCGAGGTTTTGAATAAACATCTCCGAGTTAAGGATTTCCGCACTGGTTCGCAAGCTCTCTGGTGGGGCGTTTGGGTCCACTTCGTCCAATTGGAATTCACGTGCTACATCTTCAATGATCTTCGAGGAAATCGGCCGCTGGTGTTCCACGTATGCGTTGATCAATGCGTGCTCGCAGAGTAGATTGATCACGCGCGGTACACCCATCGAATATAGGTGCATCGTGTCCATTGCCTGCGGGCTGAAAATGGGTTGCCCATTCGTTGCCGCTCCCGCGATTCTCAGTCTTTCCAGGACGTAGGCGTGTGTTTCCTCTTTCGTGAGCGGCGCTGTCTTGCATCGAACCACCATCCGCTGACGCAGTTGCCTCAGCTGAGGCAGCTTCAGTTTTTCGTCGAGCTCGGGTTGCCCGGAGAGTACGACTTGGATTAACTTTTCCGTCGATGTTTCGAGATTCGTTAAGAGTCGAATCTCCTCAAGCACGGGAAACGTCAGGTTCTGAGCTTCGTCGATGATCAGGACAGCGGTTTCGCCGGCACGAAACCGCTCCAGAAGCCATTGGTTCAGCTTCATTAGCTGCTGGCTCTTGGAAGAAGAATCACACGCGATCTCGAATTCAGACAGCACAAAGTCGAAGAGCTGGGTGGAATTCATTCGTGAATTGAAAAGGAACGCTGTCCTTGTCCGCTGGGTATTAAGCCAATCAAGCAAACGGTTGACCAGCGTCGTTTTCCCGGTGCCCACTTCGCCGGTTAGTGTAAGGATCCCCTTCTTCGTTTGAATGCCATACGTCAGACCAGAAAGAGCTTCTTCGATCTGCTTAGTAAGAACCATGTACCGCGGATCGGGGTTGACATTAAACGGGTTTTCTTTAAGTCCGAAAAAACCTTTGTACATGGGTTTAGAGCTTTCGTTGAACGCACGCTACTCAATTCTGTTAATGGCACTATCCAAAGCTAATACGTACAGTTCTTGCACCATGCGCGTCCCTATCGGAGAACAAAAGGCCGCGTGTGCCATTGAAACGTCAGGATTACCTGGTGTGCCGTGTAGCTTGCGCCGCCCGCGGCCGCGCTGGCACCTTGAATCTGTGCCTGATATCCCAATGAAACGTTGGCCATGTGGCCCAGGGACCGGCTCAAACCTGCTCCCGCAAGCCACGTACTATAGGTTGGAGAGCCACTGGTACTCAAAATCTGGCGGTTTTTCGCGTATCCGAAATTCGTGTTGCCGTTCCAGACGCGCGTCAGCTGCCTGCTGAACGTGGCGCCGACTTGATCAGAGCTCGCCCCACTAAATACTCCGCTGCCCCCATTTACTCCATGCGTATAGGTTAAGGCCATGTTGCTACGAGCGAATGAATACATCAGCAACGCGCTTCCGGAGCCAGAGATCCTCTCTGTCAAACTTCCAATCGGAACGCGAAACGTCGTGACTTCCGGACCACCCGTGATCTTCAGTGCCATTCTCCCGGTGATCTTCCTTCCGTATTCAAACTGCATAACATGGTCACCGAGAGCCTGCGGGCTACCCGGATAACGGTAAGCGCCAAATCGGTACATGAAGCCTATGCTATCCCTCCGACTGATTGCGTAATCGTACCCAGCATTGAGCGTTTCGGTGTCGCTGTTGATATTTCCCGGGTTGATGAAGCGCAAAACCCCGAAAACTCCTGCGAACGTGATTGACCCTCGCGCGCTCTCTTTATACGTAAGTTGAACCGCAGAGGAATTACTGTATCGGGAACCATTCGTCAAGATCGTCTGCCCTGGTACATAACCGGTCTGTAGACCAGGCAGAGGCACCGCGAGACTGCCGCCGACCCCTGGAGTGGATAAGCCGCTGGGACCCCCAAAGCCAAAGCTGCTCTCAGGTAAATAGGAGAACTCGTCCACCAGGAGCACTTGCCATCTTCTTCCATCAATCTCGTAATTCGTCGAAAGCCGTTGATATTGTCCGTTGCCTTGTACCTTGTCGGTCGAGAAGTAGCCACCGCCCGAATAGTTCGCTGACAGTGTGGAATGGCCCAAGGCTTCCAGCAAACTCAGATCTGTGCTCACAAAACTGGTCGTGTTCCAGCCGGAGTTCGCCGTCGAATTCAAGGAATTCGATCGCGCAATGTTGCTGTATTGAATGCCAGGCACCCAATAACTGTGGCGTATTCCGGGAGTCCCGATAGTCGGGTTCTGGACGCCGCTCAGGGGCCGGCTATCCGGCTGAACGGACTGCATCTGCTGATCTGCGTCCTGCTGATTGTCGGCTGTATTGAGAAGCAGCGAATATTGATACGCCGCTGGTTTTGGTTTATCACCACCCTCTTGCTGAGCCGCTAATGGAGACGCGCAGAGACACCCAGCCGCCATCCATAAAATTCCACACGCGACTTCTTTAAAATCGTTCATTGTGTTCCTCACGGCACAACGATCACGTCCCCGGTTTGCAATTCGATATCCTGCGCGGGGTTCTTTCCATTGATTGCCTCTTTATAGTTGAAGGGAAGTTTTGCCCGTTCGCCGTTCACCGTTCGCAGAACATGAATATTCTTGAGTCTCGCAAACTGAGTGAATCCGCCACTGCTCGAGAGCGCCTGCAGCACCGTCATCTGCGGTAGAAGCGGGTACGCACCCGCTCTCGCGACTTCTCCCGTCACATAAATCCGGCGGCTGTTGATCTCGGTCACACTGACGGTCACCTGCGGATTGTTCACATAGTTCTTCAGCTCATCGCGAATGACGCCAGCCAAGTCCATTGGCGTCAACCCGGCTGCCTGCACGTCATTCAGCAAAGGCAGCGTGATTTTTCCATCCGGCCGCACAGGAACTGTTCGCGTCAACTGGTCTTCTCTCCAGACGTCGATTTTCAGAACGTCCTGCGGCCCAATCTTGTATGCAGGGTCCTGCGTAGCGCTCTGTACCGCTGTTGGGGTTGCACGGCCTTTCGACTCCTTTACTTCTTCTTTCTTGCCTTTCGCGGTGGACTTATCACTGCTTGCTTGTGCCATGCCCACCGTCAGGCAGCCCGCTAGAATCACTAACATCGTGTTTTTCATGGTTGTCTCCTTCACCCCCGCTCTCTCTGCTTCCCGTCCAGACCTGTCTGTTTGATCTTGTACAGCAGGGATTTATAACTAATCTGCAGATCACGCGCCGCCCGCTTCCGGTTCCAGCGCGTTCGTTCCAGAGCTTGCGAGATCAAATCGCGTTCGGCTTTCCGCGATGCCGCACGTGCCGCCACTTTCAACGAAAAACTCCGTGGCTCGTCAGGAAGCTCCGGTTCTACCTTTGGCTTGCCCTGAAGATCATCGATGGCCTTCCGGCTATCGCCCAGTACTGCGATTTTTCTGGCTAGATTTTCCAGCTCGCGGACGTTGCCCGGCCAGTCATGCGTCCTGAGGAATTCTATTTCCTGCTCGCTCACCACAGGAACCTCGCGTCCCAACTCCGCAGCATGTTTCGCGAGAAAATGCTCCATCAACACCAGGATGTCTTCCCGTCTGTCTCTTAATGGGGGCAGGTGTAGGCAAACTCCGCTGATTCGAAAATACAGCTCCCTTCGAAATCTCCCGATTTCGATCTCTTTCTCAAGGTTCCTGCACGTGCAGGCGATTAAGCGGACCTGGTTGTGAGCGCCTTCGTCGCTCTCCCCATCCGGCAGGAGCGAAAGTAGAAACTTCTGGCACGCAGGGTCCAGTTCATCAATCCCGTCTAGAAACACCGTTCGCACACCGTCTTCGCCACCGTTACCATCCCCGCACCAATCGGACTTCAGTTGCGCGAAGAATTCCCCCGGTTCTAGAGCTCGGCAGCTCAGCTTCTTGAGTGGCTTGTGGCGATTCTTGGAGAGCCGGTGAATCAGGCGCCCGTAGACTTCCTTTCCTGTTCCGCTTTCACCCGTCAACAGCACAGGAATGTTCGTCCGGGCAACTTCCTCCACAATCGCATTCAGCCCCTGTATCGCCGGGGAATGGCCGTAAACAAATCCAGTGCTCGCGGTTCGATCCACAGCGCGGTCGGGGGAGGCAGTCATAAATCTCCAGACCAACCAAAAGCAACTCCCATTCCCATGCTAATCTCGGAGCAAGAGGTCGGTATGCTCGAATAAGTCATTCCCTTTGCGTAGGTTACACGATAGCTGCGTATGCGTCCCCACCGCAGGAAAGCGGTTATAGTCCCGATTTTGTGCCAAGAAGTGGCAAACTCTTTTCCCTTGTCGCTTTCGGTTAAACGCTTATCGAGTCAGTTAGAAAAATGTTTCTCCGACCAGCAGACGCGAGAAGCCAAGGACTTCCCTTTTTTTCTCCCCTAGACCTAGACATGGACACGCCTCTCCCCCTGCCTTAATTTCTCCCAAAAACATGTCCAAGAAAATCCTAGGCCGGAGAAATTCAGATACGCAGGGGGACTGCTATGGGAAAACATTTGCATAATCCAAGGCCTGAAAGCTTCAGCGGCAATTGAAAACACTAGGGTTAGAAGGTATTTATTCTTGGATTCATAATTGCACTGCAACTTACGGGTTGTATTGTAAGTGTGTGGGTTAACGCGATGAAAAGGGCTCTGCGGATAGCAAGTCTGACAGGAATTATGCTGTTGGTGTCAGTGGGCGCTGCACGTGCTGACACGCTGCAATTCGTGGTATCCGGACAGGCAGGTTCAGCAACGTTCGATCTCCTGCGAAACCCGACGGTTACGTCCTTTTCTAACGGGAACTATTTCACTGTGTCCGTCAATAATGGAAGCATTAACCTTTTGGGCTATAGTTTTTTGGCTCCGCCTTTCGTGCTGGAGTTCTCGAATACGTCCACAGGCGGCGGTTTTGGCTTGGTCGTGCCGATGTTGGGCGATTTGCAGGTGCAAGGCGCTCAAATGTTTACCGGGTTCGATTCTGCGCCGACTCTTTCTACAGGAACTTTCTTTTTGGATTATGGCTTGGTCAAAGTGACGGTGACGTCGACGCCCGAGCCTTCTACACTTCTCCTCCTCGCCTTTGGCCTTGTGGGCCTTGGCCTCGTCCGCAAACGCTGAACCTCGAACCAGTCTCTGAGCGGTCTGAGATTCCTGCCGCTCATTTTCCCGGTTGAAACTGCTTCGTCGTTTGACCCGCTGGCTTGCTGCTCAGCCTAGACCCGTTTACGGATAACCAAAGTATCTCGTTCCCCGCATTTCCAATTTGGCAAGCCAGACGAAAAACGCACAGCCATCGGTTTGTACATCAATGTGCAGGGGGTCCGGACAACGAAGGACCTGATTATGACTCAATGCGGAATAAATCCCACAAAATGAGTAAGTTAATTCTGTTCCGGATATGGCATGGAACCTGCTTAACTTACAATCCAGATGGTAAGGGTGTGAGGTGTGTCTAACCAAAGGGGGAAGGTCCTGGTGAAACGTACATTCCTGTTGTCGGCATTCATACTCGCTGTAACTCTTGCATTCACTCCTGATCGCGCGCGCGCCGACGAAATCACGGTTGCGGGAAGCACCGCGTCAGCCCCACCCGTGGGTATTACCTTTGCGCTGAATAGCTTCAGTGGAACTACCTCCGGTGGTTTTGCAGCCTTCAGCAATCTGGGTTGGTACACTTTGTCCACCGGTCCTGGCATCTACAACGGTAACGTTGTGAATCTGGTAGTTACGTTCACGCTCCCCTCTGGGATCAGCGGTGGCGCTGCAAGCACCTTCGTCGCCAACCTGTTCGGGAACGTCAACACCACCGCGCAAGGTGGCGTGACTATCGCCTTTACTAATCCCACGCAGAACTTCACGTTTTCCAATGCCAGCGGCAACGGCTCCTTTTCCTTCACCGTAAACTCTCTCTCAGTGAACCCAGGGGGCACGACAGCCCTGTCGGGTTATGTGAGCGGTGGCTCGGTCACCCCGGTTCCGGAGCCCTCAAACAGGCTTCTGCTCGGTGCTGGGCTCCTGCTGGTACCATTTCTAAGGCTTAGAAGGTTGTCCTAGTTACGGTACTCAGATTAGGCATGACGAATTTAAATGGGCCGGAGTAGCACTCCGGCCCATTTTCATGTGCGAATTAATTCCGTTGGCGTGTCCCCGTTTGATTCGCCACTCCAGCAACCCAATTGCGCCTACGGAATAACGGCGGACACTTGGTTCGAGAAGACGCTCTCAGTCCCGCTAGAATCAACTGCTGTGGTTACGTAGTAGTACGTGGTGCCACTCTGTACCGTGGAATCGGTGTAGCTGAGGGGAGTAACCAGCGTCGCGTTAATCTTCGCATACGGGCCTCCGCTGACCGTGCCGCGATAGACGTTGTACCCCGCAACGGCTGAGGCGCTCGCATTCCAGGTTAGCGCCACCGAGTGCTGTACAACGCCAGTTCCCGTGAGAGAAACTGTAGCGGGTGAACCGGTAGCGTTGCTGACGATCGAGATGTTTCCGTTTACGGTCCCTGTTACGTTGGGACTGAACTGCACAGACAACGTGATGTTTTGAGATGGAGTGAGGGTCACGGGCGCGCTTCCGCCGGTCATCGTATAACCTGCTCCAGTCAAGGTGATCTGCGAGATCGCCACGTTTGAGTTGCCGGTATCAGTGATGATTACGCTTTGCGCGGCCGACGAAGTGCCCGTCGTCACATTACCGAAGCTCAGACTCGTCGGGTTAATGCCGAGCGTGAGAACAGCCGGATTCACCGTCAGGGTCGCCGCCGCGCTGGTGACCGTCCCCGCCGTGTTGCTCACCACCACATCAAAACTCGCTCCATTGTCTGAAGTGGTCGTCGCTGGCGTGGTGTAACTTGCCGCAGTGGCCCCGGCGATATTGACTCCGCTCTTCTGCCACTGGTAGTTCAACGGCGCAGTGCCTGTCGCTACGACCGTGAAGCTCGCTGTCTGTCCTGCCGTGACCGCCTGGCTCGCCGGCTGCATGGTGATCGTCGGCGCCACCGCAGCGGCATTTACCGTCAGCGCCGCCGCCCCGCTGGTGACCGTCCCCGCCGTGTTGCTCACCACCACTCGGAAAGTCGCTCCATTGTCTGACGTCGTCGTCGCGGGCGTGGTATAGCTCGCGGCTGTGGCCCCGGCGATATTCACTCCGCCCTTCTGCCACTGGTAACTCAGCGGCGCGGTACCCGTAGCCACCACCGTGAAGCTGGCCGTCTGCCCTGCCGTGACCGTCTGGCTCGCTGGCTGCGTGGTGATCGTAGGTGCCACTGCTGCTGCATTTACCGTCAGCGTCGCGGCCGCGCTGGTGACCGTCCCCGCCGTGTTGCTCACCACCACGGCAAAGCTCGCTCCATTGTCTGAAGTCGTTGTCGCTGGCGTCGTGTAACTGGCCGCGGTGGCCCCGGCGATGTTCACTCCGCTCTTCTGCCACTGGTAGCTCAATGGCGCAGTGCCCGCAGCCACCACCGTGAAGCTCGCCGTCTGCCCCGCCGTAACCGCCTGGCTCACCGGCTGCATGGTGATCGTCGGCGCAACCGCAGCGGTATTTACCGTGAGCGCCGCCGCCGCGCTGGTGACGGTCCCCGCCGTGTTACTCACCACCACGGCAAAGGTCGCTCCGTTGTCTGAGGTCGTTGTCGCGGGCGTGGTGTAGCTGGCCGCAGTGGCCCCGGCGATGTTCACCCCGCCCTTCTGCCACTGGTAGTTCAACGGCGCAGTGCCCGTGGCCACCACCGTAAAGCTCGCCGTCTGTCCCGCCGTCACTGTCTGGCTTACCGGCTGTGCAGTGATCGTCGGCGCCACCGCAGCGGTATTCCCCGTGAAGTTCACGCCTGTAACGTTGACCGTGCTCAGGGTCACACTCTGGCTCGCCGGAGTGAAGGTGTAGCCGGTGTTGCTCGGCGTTATTGTGTAAGACCCGCCCACCAACCCAGTGAACGTGTACACTCCTAAGCTGTTGGCGGTTGTCGTGGCACTTGTGGCTCCAGTCAGCGCAACCGTCGCCCCGCTCCCTCCCGCCGTGGGGCTGATCGTCCCGGAAATGCTAAAAGTCTGTGCGGTGTCTGTGAAATTCACCCCTGTGACATTGGCCCCGTTGATCGCCATACTCTGGCTGTTTGGAGTAAACGTAAAGCCCGCGTGACCCGGAGCCACCGCGTACGTCCCGTTCGGTAATCCAGTAAATGTGTAATTCCCCGAGCTGTCTGCCGTCGTCGTGGCGCTCGCCGCCCCGGTCAGTGTCAGCGTCGCCCCGTTTCCGCCGGCCGCAGGATTAATCGCGCCCGAAAGGCTGAAACCGGCCGTCTTGAACCCGTGGCCGCCACTGTGCCCGTGGTTACCGTTGGAGTCGGATGAAGTAACTTGGTAATAGTAGGTAGTGCCGGCAGCCAGGCCGGAAAGGGTTACCTGGTGGCTCGTGACCATTGCCGGATCGATTGGAGTGCTGGATCCCAACGAAGTGCTGGTTCCATAATCGACTGCTGAGTCGGCGGCGACGTTCGTCGTCCAAACGATCTGGGTGGTAGAGGTGGTGGCGGAGGCGGCTTGCACATTTGTAATGTTCAGAGTCGACGGGGGCGGGTTGCCAGTAGTGCTGGTGCCGCTGACCACGCCTGCGCAGCCGTTTAGCAGCAGAGGCGCCAGCGCGACAACTGCCGCTAGCAGGGCATGCTGTGGCAAACCCCAGGTTTTCCGGAGGGATCGTTCAGTCTGACTCCGCGAATCTATTGGACCGCCCCTCATCGACACTCCCCTTGAAGTTCGTCGAGAGGAAAAGTACGCAGCCAGTGCGCACACCAATACCTTTCACTCTCGTTCCTTCGTTTGGGTTTAGGTCAGCTCGGGGCCTGGGATGGGGTGGGTCCGCTGAAGCTGAAATGCCTGGTTTTAACTTCACGCGAAGCATAGACAGGGAAAGGGAACCCAACTACTGGTGTGAAGAACAGTTTTGGTGCAAGGGTTCGGAGTTTCGCGCACACTGGGCACATTGCCCTGCGGCCAGGAATCAACTGACCGAAAGAACAAGCCTGGTTCCGAACCCGGAGAGCGCGATCTTTAAGCGGCTACGATCGACACGACTCCGGGCCATCAGGCTGGCGTCGGGGATCATTGCCAAAAATATGAGGACGCATGCGACCGAACGGTCTCATCTGCATCCAACTATTGACAAGGCAATGACCAAGGAACATAGCTTCGTCGCCAGCGACTATTCTGACGCGATCCATGCACAACTTCTTGTAAAGGAGACCTATCATGCCACTCGCTCGAATCGATCTTGCAGAGGGTAAGACTGCCGACTACCGCAGGACCATCGGAGAAGTGGTCTATGACGCACAGGTTGAAGTGTTGAAGGCTCCGAAGGATGATCGCTTCCAGGTCATCACTGAACATCCAGCCCAGGATTTCATCTTTGATCCCAACTACTTGGGCATTCAGAGATCGAAAGATTGCGTTTTTATCCAGATCACACTCAATGCTGGGCGAACTGTGGATCAGAAACGCGCCTTTTACAAAGCAGTCGCAGACGGACTGCACGAGCGTCTCAGCCTGCGCCGGGAAGACGTGTTCATTAATCTGGTCGAAGTCAGCAAAGAGAACTGGTCGTTTGGCAACGGTGAGGCGCAATACGCCAAATAGGCCCAGCCTCAACGGTACGGGAGACAAGTCTGATTCACGACTGAAAGCGAACGAGAATTTGGCTCCCCGGGCTAGATTCGAACTAGCAACCCTTCGGTTAACAGCCGAGGCGGAGAAAAATCTAAGTCCGCTATCTGGTGTCGCTTACGAGAAATTCCGAGCGATTTTTCCTCGTTTAGTTGCACCCAATCCTGCACCCAAATTTGTTACCCAAGCTCAAGGACCGCTTTTCCGTAACGGATATGCCTAACTCGCATTATGATAAACTGATGACGTCCCCGAAACTCACGCACCTGGATTTGAACCAAGTCTGAAATTCTTCGTTGAGGAGGCGAGGCATTTTCCCGCCGTCCTTCTTGCGGGGAAAAGCGACAGGCTGGGGCCCACGCAGGCCATTCCCCTTGTCCTCGAAGGAGATTTTGATGAATACAATTTGTCGCCGGGTCGCTCAGATAGCACTCGTTTGCGCAGTCCTGAGCTTGGCCGGCCGGGAGGCGCAGGCTCAAACGTACGTATTTGGAAATGCCAGCTATTCCGCACCGGGTCTCAACTCTACTTCAGCGATCACTAACGCAGACTTCAATGGTGACGGCATCCCCGATGTTGTCATCCTTGGATCGACCTCGGGGGGACTCGTTCTTTCAATATTTCTGGGCAGGCCAGATGGATCTTTCGCTCCAAGAGTGGATTATTCAGTTCAGGCGACCGGATTCACCGTTGGGGATTTCAACGGGGACGGCAAACTCGACGTCATCGTTGTCACTTACGGCTACACAATCACCGGGAGCATTCTTTTGGGGAATGGGGATGGGACCCTACAACCTCCTGTCCCACTGAATCAGAACATCGGCAACGGCTATTCAGCGGCGGCTTCAGGAGATTTCAATGGGGACGGAAAGCTGGATCTGCTACTTCTGACCCCCAATTTCGGAAGCGGTGCCACGATGGCCATCCTTCTCGGCAACGGGGACGGGAGTTTCCAGACTTCGGTCACTTACCCCGTGCCGGTCTCCCCCTACATCGTCGTGCGTGACTTCAACGGTGACGGCAAGCCAGATATAGCGATCTCTGGAGGCATCTCCGGAAGCGGTGAGGTTTCGATCCTGATCAACAACGGAGGCGGCACATTCAAAAGCCCTGCAAATTACAGCATCTCCGGCAACGTTCAGGCGCTAGCGGCTGCCGACCTCAACGCCGACGGCAAACTTGACCTAGTGGTTTCCTCGGGGGGAACTTCCGCGACTATTTCCGTGCTGCTCGGAAATGGAGACGGAACTTTTGGTTCTCCTATCGTATACACTAGCAATCTCCTCAGCATTTACTCCGCTTCGATTGCCGTGGCCGATTTCAACGGTGACGGCAAACTTGACGTTGCACTGACCAACTCAGAGGGTCCCACCAACGCCGTCGCCATTATTTTGGGAAACGGCGATGGGACATTACAAAGCCCCCCACTTCTCTACAGCTCTGGTCTGCTGCCTGCGGCGGTTGTCAGCCTGGATGTGAACGGCGACGGCAAGCCAGACTTGGCGGTTGCTGGGGGCTATGGGGTTACGTCGTATTTCTCATTGACGACGCTGATCAATCGAGGTGATGGAACTTTTCCGAACCCCGTCAACTTTCCTGTCTTACAGTTTCCGTACTCCGCCGTTACAGGCGACTTTAATGGCGACGGAAATGTAGATATCGCTACCACCAGTCTCACCCAGACCGGCGGCGTTTCGGTGCTGCTGGGAAAGGGCGATGGCACGTTTCAGCCCCATCTGGACTCTCCGACTGCCCAGGCTCCCACTGCTATCGTGGCCGGTGATTTCAACGGGGACGGCAAGTTGGATCTAGTTGTGGCGGACTCCACTCCGACGAGCCAGTTGCTTTCCACCCTGATCGGCAATGGTGATGGCACGTTTCAGAA
>Ga0137415_10000198_pt1 | contig 52175 bp, 54 predicted proteins | sample CZODoug3_1_1_16f_FD_183082 | JGI IMG/M metagenome (GOLD analysis project Ga0137415, IMG submission 183082) | Vadose zone soil fungal communities from Angelo Coast Range Reserve, California, USA - CZODoug3_1_1_16fungal (Hybrid Assembly) | ecosystem: Environmental > Terrestrial > Soil > Vadose...
CGACGAGTACGACGATGGGCCAGTTGACGATGAGCAGTCCGGTACCGACGGCGTGGTAGGTGGCGTTACCGGCGATGCTCAGGGTTAGTGCTCCCAGCGCATTCGTCCGCGCGAACTTGCGAGCGCTGTCGGACTGAGTCGATGCAGCCAGCCATACCCGGGCGGATGTCATGGCGTGGGCGTCGATGGTGATCGGCAGCAGCCACGCCAGCCCGGTGGGCCATCCGGAGATCGCGGCCAGACCGCGGAGGCCGGCGAAGCTTGCTAGGGCGGCTGACGTGCCTGCGGTGGTCATGCCGGTGATCACCCACCAGTCGCGGTCGCCTTGGCCGTCGTCGGTCATAGGGTCAGTCCGGCCAGCCAGTGGGCGAGGGCCTGGCTGAGGTTCGTGATGTACGGGGCCATCGATGTGGACGTGAGGTAGAAACCGAACAGGACGCATGCGGCGGCGTGCCAGGCGCGCAGGCCTTGGTAGCGCCACATCGCGAGCACGAGCACTCCGAGCAGCACTACGGCGGACATCGAAACGACCATGTTGATCAGCCTCCTTTCAGGTTGGGTGTTCGGTTAGAGCTCGAACTGGTTGCGGCGACGGGCGCGATCGCGGTGCGCGGCGCGGCGCTGCCAGCGGCTGCGGGCTCGGCATTTGCGGCACGGCGTGTAGGCGTCGGTGGTCTGCGCGCCGCATATGCAGGTCGGGTCCTCGAGCGGGTAGGTGGTCATTGCGGGCTCCTCTCGTTCGGCGGATGGGGCGGGTGCTGTGGTGATGCCGATGAGATTCGCTCAGGACGGCAGGACGTGATCACCACCTAGTTGGACGTACTCAGGACGTCTTGCCTAAAGTGGGTGCGTCCCAGAACGTCCCTGGTTGGCGAGGTCGATGTCGAACGAGAGGCTGCGCGCGGCTCTACTTGAGCGCGGCCTGACGCCTGCAGCGCTGGCCGAGCAGATCGGCGTCGACACCAAGACGGTCGAGCGTTGGATCAGCAAGGAACGCGAGCCCTATCGCAAGCACCGGTACGCCGTCGCGTCGGCGCTCAAGACCGATGAGACCTACCTCTGGCCCGAGGCGCTGAGCTCTAAGCAGATTGCCGCGGCTGCTGAGAGCGAAATCCTCGTCGTCTACCCGCATCGATGGGCGGTTCCCCGAGATGCGTGGCAGCGACTGTTCAGTGCCGCTGAGCGCGAGATCGACGTGCTCGTCTACAGCGGTCTGTTCCTCGCTGAGGACTCCGGGATGCGAAAGCTCTTTCAAGCAAAGGCACGGGACGGCGTTCGAGTTCGCCTCGCGCTCGGCGACCCGGATAGCGAAGGCGTACGGCAACGCGGGATCGATGAGGGTATCGGCGACGACTTCGCGGGCAAGATCCGAAACGGCGAGGCGTACTTCCGCTCACTGCACGACGTAGACGGGATCGAGGTACGACGGCACGGCACGGTGCTGTACAACTCGATCTACCGCGGTGATGGGCAGTTGCTGGTCAACACCCACCTCTACGGTGCGCCAGCCACAGATGCGCCGACGCTTCATCTGCGGAGCGTCGCCGGGGGCGACATGGTGGCCATGTACATCGAGAGCTTTGAGAAGATGTGGGAACACGCAACTCCGATGTGAGGAGCGCGATGCGCCGCATCGACTACTACGACGACCCAGCCGCGCCACCGCCAAACAGCCTCGTGCCATCAGCAAACGTGGTTGTCGTCAACGATCATGGCGCCGTGCTGCTGATTCGCCGCACCGACAACGACAACTGGGCATTGCCGGGCGGCGCGATGGATCTGGGGGAGTCGTTGCCGGACTGCGGTGTCAGAGAGGTCAAGGAAGAGTCGGGCATCGATTGCGAGATCTCTGGCCTGGTCGGCATCTACACCGATCCGAAGCACGTGATCGTCTATACGAGCAATGGCGAGGCTCGGCAGGAGTTCTCCGCTGTGTTCACCGCGCGGGCCACGGGCGGTGAGCCCACGACGAGTGATGAGTCCTCAGAAGTCCGCTGGATCGAACCGGACCAGCTCGAGGAACTCCCTATGGACAGATCGATGCGGCTTCGAATCTCTCACTACCTGGCCGCCGACGGTCAGCCGCACCTCGGCTGACGTCAGCGTGTGAGTCGACGCTCGACTCGTTCGACGGCTGCGATGAGACGCGGCGTGGCGCGTCCGATCGAACGGGCAACGACATCATCGGGACCGTATCGATCGAGAATTTCGCGGATCCGGTCCTGCACTGTGATTGGCCGACCGTCGGGATCGGTCGTCATGTCGCTGTAGATCAAGGCGTCGGTGAGATCGTCCTGCTCCGGCGGGAACTCGGCCGACAGGTCCGCGAGGAGCCCGCGCTCCTCAGCCTCGACAACGGCGCACGTGTGGTTCGCGACCAGGCGGTAGACGCGCTGATCAGCATCCTCGACGTCCCGAAGGTATCGAGCGCCGTCGAGCGGGTGGAACCCAGTCTCCACGAGGCCGGGGGAGTAGCCGATGTCGTGGAGCCAGGCGCTGGCCTCGATCAGGTCAGCGTCCGCACCTAGGAGGTCGGCCAGGCTTGCCGCTTGGTTCGCCACGCCCTGCGTGTGCGCCCAGCGTCGGGGCAGCGCGTGCTCCAAGAGGGTCTGTGCGAGAGCGCGGGCCTCCGTCGCGTGAGTCACGGCGCTGAGGTTACGCACAACGTGAACTGTCGACGTCGGGACCGGTCGAACATCAAACGATCCGATGGGACGTTTTGGGACTTCTTTGCTAGAGTCGTTCATGAGCCGGCCTCGGGAGGATTCGTGAACGACACCCTGCGACATGCGCTGTCCGATGCGCGGCTACACGAAGTCGACGTCGCGAGCCGGCTCGGCGTCGACCCCAAGACCGTCGAGCGTTGGGTCGCCGGACGGCTGCCTCAACGCCGGCACCGATGGGGCCTGGCTGATTTGGTCGGCCGCCATGAGCGCGACCTCTGGCCGCAGCTAACGGCCCAGCCGGCGACCGTTGGCGAGGAGCTTTTAGCGAGCTACCCACATCGCAGCGCCGTTCCGCGAGAAGAGTGGCGGCGGCTGTTCGAGGCCGCGCAGCAAGAGATCGGCATCCTCGTCTACTCCGGCCTCTTCCTGGCCGAGGACGTCGACCTTATGAGGATCTTGGCAGCAAAGGCGCAGGCTGGTGTCGTGGTTCGGGTGCTGCTCGGTGACCCCGACAGTCCGGAGGTCGCCCAGCGTGGCGTCGAGGAAGGCATCGACGATGCTCTCGCGGCCAAGGTCCGCAACGCGATCGTCTTGTATCGCCCGCTGCTTGATGATGGTGCGCAGATGCGGATCCATCGAACGGTGTTGTACAACTCGATCTATCGCGCCGACGAGGAGGTGTTCGTCAATGCGCACGCGTACGGCATTCCTGCCGCGTCGGCCCCGGTTCTACACCTGCGCCGTGCGGTGTACGGCAACATCGTCGGGTCGTACGTCGCGAGCTTCGAGCGAGTTTGGAACGCTGCGACATCGTTGACCTGACGGTCCATTCGTAGCGGCTCGCCCATCACCACCCGCTCTGCATTTCCCGATGCCCTGCATGCAGTGACGGGCGAGCCTGCTGGATGGCAGGACCAGCACCGGGCGAAACCGTCGGCAGCGCCGGTCCTGCCGGTCTAGAGACAGGCCAGGTTCGATGCCGCGCGAAGGCACCTCTCGCACGGCCACGCAGCACCGCACCCGGCGCATAGCCCGTTGTGTTGTGTGTGCAAGTCGAGCTCGTGAGCGGCCCGCGCGCGCAACCGTTCGATCACGCAAAGGATGAGGTCCGGGCCTCCGCTGGCTCCTGCTGGCCCATCGTTAGGTTGGAGGCCAGTGCCAGGCGTCCCCGTGTGCTCATCGAGCGAGCGGCTAGGTGGGTTCGGCCTGCAAGCCATCGGCTTTGTCCTCTGCTCGATCGTCAGTGCTGTCACTAGTGCACCGGCGATCGGCTGCTTGCGGCACCGCGTCTTCGTCGCGTCCTGCCGTGTACCTCTGCGTCCTTAAGCCGTCCAGGATCACCAGCGGGTCCGTCAGGCGTGGCGTGTCAACCCTGCTGGCCCGGGCGTAACGGCGGTAACCGGCCCACCGGGTGTCGTTCGGCGCGTCTGCCACCTCCGGGTAGGCGGATCTCCTGTGGGACTAGGCATGTGCGCGTTGAAGTGCTCAAGCCCTTCCGGCTCGCAGGGCGGGCCCATTGACTCACTCTGGTAGGCTCACTAAGCTAACTAAGTGTATGACGTGGCAATTGGCGCCACGCAGCTAAGGAAGCGAGTCCGCGGTTGACCAGCTCGGATAGCGTCAAGACGCCGGATCCGTTGCGTGTCCCGGCGTCGTGCCCGATAGCGGATTTCACCTGGGACGGCGGAGCACCCCGGAGAGCTCTCTCCGGTTACCAGGTTCTCGACCAGCTGCGGGCGACCGACACCGTGGTGAAGGTCGACGAGGGCATCGGCTTCTACATGATCACGACTCACGAAGAGGTCCTGCGTGTCGCGCAAGACCCGACGACATTTCCCCAGACGCTGATCATGCTCCAGACGGGCGAGCGCTCACCCTTCCAAACGATTCCAGAGACGCTGAACGGACCGATCCACACGAAGTGGCGGCGGGTCTTGGCACCGTACTTCTCGCCGGGTCAGATCAAGTCCTGGGACGATCGGATCCGCGCGCAGGCCAACATCCTGATCGACTCGTTCATAGACCGCGGCGAATGCGACTTCACGAGCGACTTCGCTCTCAAGTACCCCACGACGATATTCCTCGATCTCATGGGCTTGCCGCGTGACGATCTCGAGTGCCTGTTGGCCTGGGAGACCGCGATCCTTCATCCCGCCGATGGCGACGTCACCGACGGGCTTCTCGCGGCGCAGGCCGCAGTCACCGAGTACTTCGTCGAGATCATTGCGGCGCGGCGCGCCATGTCGCCTGCGGACCGCCCGTCAGGACTCGTGACCGATGCCCTCGCCTGGGAGATCGACGGCGAACCGATCGGTGACCAGGACCTGCTGAGCTTCTTCCTGCTGATCTTCATGGCGGGTCTGGACACCGTGACGGCGGAACTCGGATATGCGTTCCTTCACCTGGCGACGCATCCGGCCGACCGCGAGCAACTCGTTCGCGATCCCGGACTGATTCCCAATGCCGTCGAAGAACTGTTGCGCCTGTACCCGATCGTCAATCCACCACGAGAAGCCGCGAACGACACGGAGATTGCCGGCTGCTCGATTCGCAAGGGCGAGTTGGTCGTGATCAGCCTGCCGAGTGCCGGTCGCGACGAAGCTCGGTACGCCAGTTCAACGACAGCCGACTTCTCGCGCACGAACATTTCGCATCTCGCGTTCGGCGCCGGGCCGCATCGATGCCTCGGGGCACATCTGGCCAGGCACGAACTACAGATCGCCTATGAGGAGTGGCACCGCAGGATTCCGGTCTACCGGCTGCCTGCGCGCGCGGAGCCGACGGAATCGTTCGGAAGCATGATGACGTTGAACAGTCTCCCGTTGCAGTGGCCAATGACCGGGCCGCGCTGCGGTTGAATCCGCTCCACGAAGGGATCTTTCGTGATCGAAACACGTGTCGGCGGCTTCACTCCCGAGCCAAGGCTCCTGATCAACGGCAACCTCAGGCCGGCCTTGTCGGGCGAGCAGTTCGACAACCTGAATCCCGCAACGGAAGAGGTGCTGGGTCAGGTCGCCGACGCTGATCACGAGGACATGGAGCAGACGATCTCCGCGGCGCGTCGGGCCTTCGACGAGACGGAGTGGTCGACCAACCGCGCTCTGCGGAAGCGGTGTCTCGAGCAGCTCCAAGGGGCGCTCGAGAGTGAGCGCGAGCAGATGCGCGCGGAGCTGGTCGCCGAGGTCGGCACGCCGGTGATGATCACCGCGATGTCGCAGCTCGACCTCCCGCTGTACGAGGCATTTCGCTGGCCCGCGAAGTACATCGACGAATTTCAATGGGAAAGGCGGCTCGACGACACCGCGGGCGGTGGGGTTCGCAGTCGTCGGATAGCGCTGAAGGAACCGGTCGGCGTCGTCGGGGCGATCGTTCCGTGGAACTTTCCGTTCGAGGTGACGGCGAACAAGCTGGCCCAAATCCTTGCGACCGGAAATACCACCGTACTCAAGCCGGCGCCGGACACTCCGTGGAACGCGACTCGACTGGGACGTCTGATCGCGGAGAAGACGGATATCCCGGCCGGTGTCGTCAACGTAGTGACCTCCTCAGATCATCTGGTGGGCGAGGACTTGACGCTCGATCCGCGCGTCGACCTCATTTCCTTCACCGGCTCGACATTGACCGGAAAGCGCATCATGGAGAAAGGGTCGGCGACACTGAAGCGGGTGTTCCTCGAGCTCGGCGGCAAGTCGGCAATGATCGTGTGTGACGACGCCGACTTCGACGAGGTGCTGCCCTCTGCGACTACGGCGTGCATGCACGCGGGCCAGGGTTGTGCGCTGCTGACCCGGGTGCTGCTTCCTCGGTCGCGTTACCGCGAGGGCGTCGAAATCCTGGTCGCCGCGATGAAAGCCGTCAAGTACGGCGATCCGACGGACCCGACGGTGTTCCAGGGACCGCAGGTGAGCGCGAAGCAGCGCGATCGCGTCCTCTCCTATATCGACAAGGGCATCGCTGAGGGCGCGAGTCTTGCCGTCGGCGGAGGCAAGCCGGCACATCTTCCGCGCGGCTACTTCGTCGAGCCGACGCTGTTCACCGACGTCGAGAACTCAATGGTGATTGCCCAGGAGGAGATCTTCGGGCCTGTCATATGCGTCATCGGCTATGACGATGACGACGACGCGGTGCGTGTCGCCAACGACAGCACCTACGGACTCTCGGGTGGGGTGTTCTCGAAGTCGTCGGAGCGAGCCATGGCGATCATGCGCCGGGTCCGGGTGGGTTCGTTCTCTGTCAACGGAGGCAATTGGTACGCAGCCGACGGGCCGTACGGCGGATACAAGACAAGCGGGGTCGGCCGGCAGAACGGCATCGAGGGGTTCGAGACGTACCTGGAGACCAAGCTCGTCGGAATCGCGGAGTAAGGCAACCTACCCGCGCGACTTCACCGCGCTCGCATCTCGGCGAATTCCGCGTCGACTGCGCCGAAGTAGTCCTCGCTGTTCGGGAAGACCCAGAAGTGGTTGTGGGCGACGGCGTCGACGACGATCTCGCCGGCCTGCTCGCCGCTGATACCGGAATCCACGACCGTCTTCAATCCGTCGAGCACAGCCTGGGAAGCCTGATCGATGTCTCCGCTCGCGTCGTATCGCGCGATCTCATCGTCGATGATCTTCGTTGCGACCGGTCCCGGGCAGACGACCGACACGCCGATCGGAGCGCCAATTGATTCCAATTCGCTCCGAAGAGTCTTGGAGAAGCCGACCAGGGCATGCTTCGAGGCGACGTATGGGGCCTTCAGCGGAACCGGCACGAGGCCCGCCATGGACGACGTGTTCACCACGTGGCCGGCGCGGCCGTCGGACAGCATTCTGGGGAGGAACGCGCGCACGCCGTGCACCGCCCCCATGAGGTTGACGCCGAGCACGAACTGCCAGTCGGAAAGCGGAATCTCCCAGCAGTAGCCGACGGTCGCCGTTCCTGCGTTGTTGCACAGGATGTCGACATTGCCGAACCGGTCGAAGGACCTGTCAGCGAGGCGCTCGACCTGTGACTGATCGGAAACGTCGACCTGAACGGCGAGCACGTCGACCCCGGTGGTCTCGTGTACGTGCTTTGCCGCCTCGTGAGCCCGTTGCTCGCTCAGGTCGGCAACAACGGTGTGGACTCCTCGTTTCGCGAGGGCCAGAGCGATGCCTCGTCCGATTCCCGATCCCGCACCCGTGACGACTGCGATCGATCCCTCGAGACTGTCCATCTCGTTCCTTTCCGTTGCTCATCCCGTTACATCGGCACAGCATAGTTAGTTAACCTAGTTGATTGGGATGTGACGCGATCGTCTCGCCACGTCTGGAAGGGGGCGAGTACCGTTTGACGTAGCTAACCCAGTTGCCTAGCTTCCGGGCCATTCTGTGGGCTGTCGGTGACCCGGAGCCTGTTGGAACGAGGTCACCATATGCCTGACGCCGTCGTGGTGGACGCCGTCCGCACTCCAATCGGAACCTCGTTCAAGGGGACACTCACGGAGACGCCACCCGAAGAGCTTGCGCGCGTGGTCGTCGGTGCATCGGTCGAACGGTCACGTCTCGATCCCGGACTGGTGGACGACATTGTTCTCGCTGAAGCCCTGTATGGCGGGGGCGACGTGGCCCGCTACAGCGCGCTCGCGGCCGGGCTCGAGCACGTCCCCGGGCAAGCGGTGAACCGTCACTGCGCGGGCAGCCTCACTGCCGTGCAGGTAGCCGCCGGTTCCATTCGATCGGGCATGGACCGAGCGGTGATCGCGGGTGGCACCTACTCCGCGTCACTCAACCCGTACCAGCGTCAGCGTGTACCGGGAACGGCGGACGAGTGGACCGAGCCGTGGATGAGCCCAGTCAATCCAGAGGCTCCTGGCGCAACGAACGACATGACGCTCACCGTCGGCTGGAACACCGCACAAGAGGTCGGGATCAGCCGCGAGGAGATGGATCGATGGGCACTGCGATCGCACATGCGTGCCGTGGCAGCACAGGACGCAGGTGCTTTTGACGATGAGATCGTGCCGGTCAAGGCATTGCAGAGAGATGGTTCCTACGTCGAATTCACGACGGACGAGCATCCGCGCCGCAACACCAGTGCTGAGAAGCTGGCCAAGCTCAAGCCACTTCATCCAGAAATTGAGGGCTTCTCAATCACGGCGGGCAACTCGAGTGGTATCAACGACGCGGCAGCCGCGCTGACCTTGGTCTCCAGTGACCTCGCCCGTGCCGAGGGACTCGCGCCGCTCGCGACGGTACGGGCGTGGGCGAACGCCGCGACCGCGGCGTCCCGCACCGGCATGGCGGCCCTTGCCGCCATCGACCGACTGCTCAAACGCGCTGGCGTGTCCGCTTCTGACATCGCGCTGTGGGAAGTCAACGAAGCGTTCGCTTCTGTACCGGTGGCGGCCTGCCGGCAGATGAAGATCGACGAGAACCGAGTCAATACGAGCGGAAGCGGCTGTAGCCTCGGACATCCCATCTCGGCGTCCGGCGCCCGCATGCTCACCACGCTCGTGCATGAGCTCCGTCGGCGCGGAGGGGGACTCGCTGTCGCTGCGATGTGCGCGGCCGGGGGCCAGGGCGGCGCCCTCCTGGTCGAGGTCCACTGACTGCCGGCGGAGGGCTCATGGTCCTGGACGCCGAAACCGGCGCATACATCGACAGGCTGAGGCGTCGCAGCCTCGTTCCGCTCGAAGAACAAACGGTGGCACAGGCGAGAGCCGTAGGGCCGATCGTCGCTGCGCGCATCGGGCCAGGTCCAGAAGTACGGCGATGCCGCGACGTCGCACTCGACGGCATTCCGGAACCGGCCATCCGACTCCTACAGCCCAGCGGCCGAAGCCGCGGCATCGTGGTCTTCATCCATGGCGGGGGATGGGTACTCGGCGACGCGACCGAGATCGACACGCTCGGCCGAATTCTGGCCAACCGCACCGGATGCACAGTCGCACTCGTCAACTATCGCAAGGCGCCGGAGCATCCGCATCCCGCCGCCGTTGACGACTGTTGGCGTGCCGTGTCGTGGGTCGCGCGCCACGCCGACGAGTTGTCAGAGACAGGTGCGCCGCTGATCGTCGGCGGCGAGAGCGCCGGGGGCAACCTGGCGGCTGTCACGGCCCTTCGTGCGCGCGATGAGGGCTGGCCCAGAATTGATCTGCAGTTGCTCGTCTGCCCCATCGTGGACGCCGACTTCGATACCCCGTCCTATCTGGACGACAGCAATCAACTAACGCTGACCAGGTCCGGGATGCGTTGGTTCTGGGATCACTACGCTCCTGCGCATCGACGCACTGAACAGACCGTCAGCCCGCTTCGTGCGTCGAGCCACGCCGGTCTGCCGGCGAGTGCGGTGCTCATCGCCGAGCACGACGTGCTGCGAAGCGAGGACGAGCGCTACGTGCAGGCCCTTCGAACGGCCGGCGTGGATGTCCGCTGCCAGACCTTCCCGGGCCAGATGCACGGCTTCTTCTCGATGATCAACATCCTCTCGGGCAGCGTTGATGGCATCTCCTATGCCGTCGACCAGATCAAGGCGGTGTTACACAACTAAGTGCACTACGTCGTAACTTCGCCGTTGTGGCGATCGTCCGAGACGAACCTAGGAGAAGGTCATAGCCGGCAATCGCCCGAACCTTGCCGACATCATGCATCTCGAAACTCTCGGGGCGAACCTGTTCCGAAGCACGGCCTTGTTCGAGGAGCCGCGTGGCCACGGCCTGTACGGAGGTCAGGTTGCGGCCCAGGCTCTGCTGGCAGCTGCGCGCACCGTCGACGACGATCGTCAGCCGCACTCGCTGCATAGCTACTTTCTGAGCCGCGGGGAGTCGAATCAACCTGTCGTCTTTGCGGTGGAGCGCGATCGTGACGGCCGCTCCTACTCTGCCCGCAGGGTCGTCGCCCGGCAGGACGGCCGGACCATCCTGAGTCTTGCGGCGTCATTCCACGCCGGCGAACAAAGCCCGGACGTGCAGGCAGACGACCGGCCGGATGCGCCAGCGCCCGAGCAGGTGTTGGACCGGTCTCTCGTCAGCCGATGCGTCGGGATCGACTTCCTCGACCTCTCACCCGAAACGCCATGGCCGCGACGGATGTGGACCAGGCTGGCCGAGCAGATGCCACTGGATGGATGCATGCCCGCTTGCCTGCTGACTTACTTGTCTGACATCTACAGCGGACTCTTTACCTTTCCGGAGGCCCGGGCGGAGACCAACCTGATCTCCCTCGACCACTCGGTGTGGTTTCATCGCGATCCGCGGGTAGATGATTGGCTGCTGATGGACCTCCGCGGCGAATCCATCGCGAATGGCCGAGGGATGTACCGAGGGAGCATCTTCGACCGTTCGGGCCGACTGCTCGCCAGCCTCGCCCAAGAGTCGCTGTTCCGGCAAACCGACAAACCTCGGCGCACGCTGCGAGTCGACTCCCCGACGTAGCACGCGGTCGAGCCGCGGCGCTATGAACCGTCCAGTGGCCGATGGACTGCCGCTCTCGCATCTGGTTAACTAAGTGTACTTGGCTTGCCTGCGGTCCATGCTTGATACGCGAGCCGGATGCGAAGGCCGCTGCCCTCCGAATCGGGTCGCGACTCGTCGATCGACTTAAGGAGAAGCTCGTCCATGCAGCCACCTTCGCTAGAACTGCTTCCCAACACCGCCCTGGTGATAGGCGCGGAGCGTATGGCTGACACGTCGGGCGGAGATGCGGAGCACATCTACGCCGCGACCGGCCGGGTTACTAAGCGCTTCTCACTGGCGGGCAAGGCAGAGATCGACGCGGCGGTGTCAGCGGCAACGGAAGGCGCCAAGGCGTGGTGGGGTATCCCGGCTGAGCGTCGTCGGGACGCCATGTTCACCCTCGCCCGACTGATACGTGAACACGGCGACGAGCTCGAAACGATTTCGATGGTGGACACCGCCACCAAGACACGCCGATTCGCGACGCTGTCGTCCGACACGGTCGCGTACAACGCCGGGTGGTGCGACAAGCTCAACGGCGAGTCCGTGGTCGGAAGCATCGGCAAGGGATTCGACATCGACTCGCCGGTTCCCTTCGGTGTTGTCGGCGTGATCATTCCCTGGAATGCGCCCCTGTTGACCATGACGAACGTGATCGCGCCCGCCCTCGCCGCGGGTAACGCGGTCATCGTGAAGGCCTCCGACTTGGCCCCGTTCGCCGCACTGCGCCTGGGCGAACTCTGCCTCGAGGCGGGCTTCCCGCCCGGTGTGGTCAATGTCGCGCCAGGCGGTCAGGAAGCCGGCGAGGCGCTCGTCCGCCACCCGGGCGTATCCAAGATCCACTTCACCGGTAGTACCCGCACCGGACGGGAGGTCGCCAAGAACGCGGCCGAAAGGCTCCTGCCGGTTGGGTTGGAGCTCGGCGGGAAGTCGGCCAACCTCATCTTTGCCGACGTAGATCTCGACTTCGCCGCCCGGGTCGCACTCACCGCCGCGATCGGGCTCAACGGACAGGTATGTACGGCCGGCACGCGGTTGCTGGTCGAGCAGAGGGTCTACCTGACCTTCGTCGAGAAGCTCACCGAGCTCATGAACAACGTGGCCGTGGGCGACCCGGCCGACCAGACGAAAGCGCTCGGCCCGGTCATCTCCGAGGCAGCAGCCGAGCGCATCGTGGGGGTTGTCGACGGTGCGGTCAACGTCGGAGCAGGCCGGCTCGTCACCGGCGGGACCCGGCTCGGCGGGGACCTGCGCGACGGATTCTTCATCCCCCCGACGCTCGTGGTCGATGTTGATCCGCACAGCGACATCGGGCGCGAGGAGATCTTCGGGCCCGTGCTCACAGCGACACCGTTCACCGACGAGGACGAGGCAGTTGGTCTTGCGAACGACAGTGACTACGGGCTGGCGGGATACGTGCAGACAGCCGACCCTCGACGTGCGCATCGGATCGCTGATGCGCTCGACGTCGGCATGGTCTACGTGAACGGCGGATTGCCGGCGCACCCCCCAGGGGCGTCATTCGGCGGCGGCAAGAACAGCGGATACGGGCGCACCGGTGGCCGGGTCGGGATCGAAGAGTTCTCCCGCCGTAAGAACGTCTGGATGGGACGATGAATGTGCCGCCTGAGATACGGGACAGCCCGCGCAGATTCGTCGAGAAGCACATCCAGCGCTATCTCGACTCCAATGGCACCGACACGCTGTGGCACGGCGTTCCGAGCCTTCTGATCACCACGCTCGGACGCAAGTCGGGCATGAAACGCCGGACCGGGTTGATCTACCGCGAATATCAGGACGGGTACATCGTGATCGCCTCGCAGGGAGGCGAACCCAGCCACCCGTCCTGGTTCCGCAACGTCCAGGCCAATGGATTCGTCGAACTGCAGGTCGGACCGGAGGTGTTCGACGCAGAGGTGACCGTCACCAGCGGCGCACAACGAGAAGAACTCTGGAACCTCATGGTCGACATGTGGCCGGAATTCGAGGCGTACCAGGCCCGGACCGAACGGCGAATCCCGGTCCTGCTGCTGCGGCGCAAGCCGACGTAGGCGGGCATCCCTACATGACCATCGAGATCGGAGCGTGTACATGATCGGGCGCTACATGTCGGACTTGGATAAGGGTGACCAGCTCGGCCCGGTTGAACGCGAGGTCACGCCGTTCCTAATCCGCGAGTACGCGCACGCGGTCGAGGAAACGAGCGAGCGTCACCTGGGCGGTGCCCACCAGGTCGCCCCGCCGACGTTGTTCCACGCGCACAAGCTCAATCTTCTTCACACTGCCTGCCCGGATGGCACCGGTCCCACGGCACGCATGCACGTGGTCTACAGCGCCAAGCACCATGCGCTGCTCCCGGCGGGAGCGCGCGTACAGGTGACGGGCCGCATCACCGATCGCTACGAGCGCAACGGTCGTGAGTACGTCGAGATGACCGTGGAGATCATCGATCAAGACACCAGGCAGGTGTACGCGACATACGTCGACACGACCCTCCTCAGCTATCGAACCGGGGGATGAAGATGACCGAGAAATGGGAGACCGGCACGCAGATCGTGAAGCGGTCGCGGGTGATGACGGCAGAACGCATGCGGTGGTACGCCGATGCCCTGGAGAGCTGCGCCCAGGACGACGGCCAGGCCGTGATCGCTCCGCTCAACATTCACACCAGCGATGAGATCGCTCGGGACAACGGCCTACCCGCACGCGTCTCTGACGGAATGGTCTCCACGAACTGGATCTCGACGGCGTTGACCGACGTCTTCGGCGACTCCTACCTGGCCACCGGATCGCTGCTGACTCGCTTCCGTCGCCCCATCCTGGTAGATGAGAAGATCGACATCCAGATTACGGTGAGGGCCGCCGAGGCCACACCGGAAGGTGAAACGCTTCTGACGCTCGACGTGGCCTGCGTGAAATCCGACGGTGAGGTGGCGACGGCCGGTAACGCGACGGTCGTCCTCGGACGGTGACCTAGGGCGTATGGATGTCACGTCGAGCTGGCCGCCCCCGGATCGCTCGGGTCGGCGGCGCGGGCGGCCAGGATCTTGCGGGCAACTGTCCATGCGGCGGTAGTTCTCGGGGCACCGCAGTAGGAGGCAGCATGGATGAGCACCTCGACAATCTCGTCCGGGCTGATGCCGAGCATGAGCGCGCCCGCGACGTGGTGACCGAATTCCTTCGTCGTGCCAAGAGCGATGGTGATCCCGAGCGTCACCAGGCTTCGACTACGTGCGTCGAGCCCGGCCCGGGACCACGAGTCGGCGAAGGACTGGGTCAGCAGGATTCTCGCGAGATCGCCGGCGGCCTCCGGTTCACCCGGGCGTCGGTCGATGTCCCATCGGAGGTCGAATAGCCCGCTCATCGTCTTGCGTGCGACTTCGAGCCGGGCCGCGTCGGCGGCCTGCATGTCCTCGTTCACGTTCATGTGTGATCTCCGATCTCCAAGACGGTTCGTAATCCACTTCCAGCAGAAAGATCGGCCAGCCCGGCCGCGACTTCTTCGAGCGGGCGCGTTCGGGTGACCATCGATTCCAGATCCAATGCGCCGCTGCGCCACAGAGCTACGAGATTCGGAATATCCCTCGCGGGATTGCCGCTGCCCATCATCGACCCGATGATTCGCTTCTCCTGCCCCACGATCAGACCGTGCGCGATGCCTTCGAGCACGTCGTCCGTCCTCGGGGTGCCGACGAGAACGACCGTGCCGCCAATTCCGGTCGACTTGAAACCTGTCGTAACAGTCTTCGGCGAGCCGGCTGCGTCGAAGGCAAAGTCGACTCCGCCGCACACGTCGCGGGCGATGCGGACCACGTCATCGACGCCCGGATCGACAACGTGGGTCGCGCCGAACTTCTCGGCCCCGGCGCGCCGTTCTGCCACCGGGTCCGACGCGATGATTGTCGTGGCGCCGGCGATTCGGGCTCCCTGGACGATCGACACGCCGATGCCGCCCAATCCCATCACGAGGACGCTCGCCCCGGCCGGCACCCGCGCGGTGTTCAGGACCGCGCCCACGCCGGTTTGTACCGCGCAGCCGAGGACACATGCCAGTTCGAGCGGGATGTCGTCGGGCACCGCGATGGCCGCCGTCTCGTCAATGAGCGCGTACTCAGACCACGCGCCGACTCCATTGCCACGTCGCACGTCCTGGCCACGCCACTCGTAGGGAGCGCGTCCGTCCTCCAGCACTCCGGGAATCCAGCCCCGTGTCGTGACGCAAACGCTCGGATGACCGTTGAGGCACGACCGGCATCGTCCGCAGGACGGCATCGGCGCGACGACGACACGGTCGCCGGCCGACACGGTCGTCACCGCCGATCCCACCGACTCGACGACTCCGGCCGCCTCGTGGCCCGGCACGAGCGGTGCGGGAGTGAAGCCGCCCCCCATGTGCACATCGGAGTGGCAGATACCGCTGTGCGTGATTCTGACCTTGACCTGGCGTGGACCCTGCGCTTTGCAGGTCAGATCGTCCACCACGACGAGCGGTACACCGTATGTCTCTAGCAGTGCAGCACGCACAAATCCACCGGACCTTTCGGGGCGTCAAGGTAGTGCCAGTGGCGCCGCTGCTGCATCCAAACAGATAACTAGGTAAGAAACAACGCCGTGGTTGACCAGCTGCAACTCGCCGTGATTGACATCGGCGGGCGACCAGTCGATGATACCAAGATAACTCACTAAGTAAGATAACTTAGATCGGAGCGGTGTGGACGGTCATCTGACCAAGGAGGACCAGGAATTCGCCGCTGAGGCCCGCGAGTGGCTGCACGCGAACGTGCCGTCCGAACCGCGGCCGCCGGTCCCGACCGACGCTCGAGAGTACGATCTCGCGTGGCAGCGCACCATGTACGACGCGGGCTGGGCGGGTATCGCCTGGCCGTCGGAATATGGCGGGCGCGGGTCATCACTGCTTCACCAGATAATTTGGCACGAAGAGTATGCGCGCGCCGATGCGCCATACGTCGGCGTCTGCTTCGTGGGCCTGAACCACGGAGGTCCCACGATCATCGCCCGCGGTTCCGACGAGCAGAAGGCCGAGTACCTTCCCCCTATCCTGCGAGGGGAGGTCGTCTGGTGCCAGGGATTCTCCGAGCCCAATGCGGGCTCTGACCTGGCCAGCCTAACCACCCGCGGAGTCGTTGACGGCGACGACGTCGTCGTGACCGGTCAGAAGATCTGGACCAGCTACGGCAACGTCGCGGACTACCAGGAGCTGCTCGTCCGAACGGACCCGACCGCCCCCAAGCATGGCGGCATCTCCTGGTTCATCTGCGACATGAAGACCCGCGGGATCGAGGTTCGCCCGATCCGAACGATGGCCGACTCGCCCGACTTCTGTGAAGTCTTCTACGACGACGTGCGCATCCCTATGGCGAACCTGGTGGGAAAACTCAACGACGGCTGGAGTGTCGCCAAGTCCACGCTCTCCTTCGAGAGGGGCACAGCCTATGTCGCCCAACAGATCGACCTCGCGCGGATCGTCGAGAACATCATCGAGTACGCCAAGTCGCACAAGAACCGTGCTGGCGCCGGATGCGTCATCGACGACGACGAAGTCATGCGGGAGCTGGCGACGATCCGCTCGGAGGTCACGGCGATGCGTGCTCTTACCTACCTGATGGTGACGCGAGCCGAGGTCAACGGTGAGCCCGGTCCAGCCGGATCGATGGTGAGACTGTTCTTCACCCAGTTGCAGCAGCGCGTCTTCCGGGCCGCCGTTCACGTTATGGGCCGGGACGCCTACCAGGATGTTACGAACGGCACGTGGCCGTTCTACTACCTCCACTCCTACTCGCGCACGATCGCCGGCGGCACGAAGGAAATTCAGCGGAACATCATTTCCGAGAGGATGCTCGGCCTCCCGCGTAGCTGAAAGGGACCCACGTGCTTCTTGTACCGACCCCCGAACAGGCGGCGATCGCCGAGTCGGCGGCCGCATACCTCGACTCCTGGTTCTCGCTGGGCGACCTGCGATCGGAGACCACCGCCATCCCGCGAGCCAAGTGGAGAGAGGCCGGCGAGCTCGGCCTGTTCGGACTCGGCATCCCCGCCGAAGCCGGCGGCATCGGATTGAACACCGCCGAAGAAGTCCTCGTCATGCGTGCCCTTGGCCGCAAGCTCGCCACGCCTAACTTCGTCTCCACCCTGCTCGCCGCGCATGCAGCGCACCTCACCGGATCCGATTTGCTTGCGGCGATCCTCGCCGGTGAGGTCGTAGTCGCTTGCTCCGCCCAGGCCTACCCGGACTCCGTGACCATCGACGGCGTTGAGGTCAGCGGCACGGTCGACGTGTTCAACGGCTCGATCGAGCGACCCGACTACATCCTGGTCACGAGCGGCTCGCGGTTTGCGCTCGTCGCGGTCCCCGAGCTCGGCCCGCCTGTCCGCTCGATCGACAACGGCGCCTTCATCACGTCGGTCGAACTGGGCTCTTCTGAAGCTGTTGCCTCCGGCGACGACCAGGCGCAGTACCTGCGTGGACTGCTGTACGTGTCGGCCATGCTCACGGGCATCGCTGAGGCAACACGCGACGCCTCCGTCAACTACGTGCTGTCCCGCAGCCAGTACGGAAAGCTGATCGGCACGTTCCAGAGCATCAAACACCGCTGCGCCGACATGGCCACTGCCGCGGAAGTCGCGTTGGCGACAACGTGCTACGCGTCCGTCCTCTTCGATGAGGGGGACCAAGCCGCGTGGATCACTGCGCTTTCGGCCAAGCAGAGCTCCGCCCACGCAGCGCTGCTGAATTGCCGGGAGAATATTCAGAACCACGGTGGTATCGGATTCACCTACGAGCACGACGCGCACCTCTACCTACGCCGCACCCATACGCTGACCGAGTTGTTCGGCTCGCGGGTGGAGAACCTTGCCCAGCTCATCGACGCGCGGTCGCCTCTTGCATCCACCTGATCGACGCGTCACTTGAGCGCGGTATGCCGGTGTGCTCAGCTTCTCCGCCGCCCGTCCGCGACGTCCAGGAGCGCATTCGCGAGTAGTGCCGGTCGCGCAAGAAAAGGGGAGTGCCCGCCGGGAAGCGCGACGAAGGGCGCATTGAGCCACTGGGTCGCAACCTGCTGCCCCCAAGCCGGCGACACCGCCCGATCATCGATGCCGATGACGTACACCGACGGCGTCGCTGGCCACTCGACCAGCGGCGAGACCTCGGTGAACGCCGTCATCGCCGTTGGACGTAGCCGCGAGCATGCCTCGTCGGCCATCGCTGGCTCGCAGTCCTCGTAGAAGTACTCGCGGGCCACATCGGCGGGCACGACGCTGCGCCCCAGATAGTCGAGCCGCATCCGGTCCTGCGGCGTCGTGATCGCCGAGGGCTGTGTCGCCAGGTACTCGTTGAAGATCATGCCCGGCATAGGCACCATCGCGCTAAGGAAGATCATCAACCGCACGGGACGTAGGGCAGCGACAACCGGGACGGCCATGCCGCCCATCGAGTGTCCGACGACGACGAGGTCGTCCAGGTCTGACGCGGCCTCGACGCCGGAGTAGCCCCAGTCGAGCGCCCCGCATGCGGGGTCCTCGATGGGCAGGTCCGGTGCAACCGCGCGGTGTCCGCTGTGTTCGAGCACTTCCATCACATGACGCCAGCACCAGCCGTCGTGAGCGCCGCCGTGCAGTAACAGAAAGCTGGTCACGATACCTCCATCGCCGATCAGTCAAGAGTTGATTGACGGGGCCCCGGGCCTATTAGGTAGGCAACGTAGTTACCGAACTGTAGCTAGTATGCTCAGGTGCGGCCTCAGGCACTACCCACGCCGCGACCCTCGATGGAGTTGATGCTCATATGCTGTTGATGCATCGCCCGCCTCGTGAGAGAGGATCCTTTGTGTCGTCGGAGCCCGTGGTTGCGACGAAGGTGGCTGAGCAGGTCGCGGCCCAGCTTCGTCGGCAGATCGTCATGGGTGAGCTGGCGGAAGGCGAGTTCTTCCCGCCGGAGGTGGAGCACGCTGCTCAGCTCGGAGTTTCTCGTCCGACGCTGCGCCAGGCCTTCCGGATCCTCGAGAACGAACAGCTCGTGCAGATCACCCGTGGACGTAACGGCGGTACTCGGGCGAGCCGACCGTCGGCCAACACTGCGGGTCGGTACCTGAACAATCTGCTGGTATTTCAGGGCGCATCGTTGGACGACGTCCATCGTGCCCGGATGCTGATCGAGCCGAATGCCATCGCGGCGATCGCTGGCAAGGCGTCTCCCGAGATGATCGCATCTCTGCGGCAGTCCGTGGCGCACGCCCAGGAGCAGAAAGATCACGAGCTCGCGGACGATCTCGGAGCGGAGTTTCATATCCGGCTCGTGGAACTGACCGAGAACCGCTCTCTCCTGCTGTTTGCTCGTCTTGTGGCCGGGTTGCTCGCCGGCTCGACGAGGCGCTCGAGCGGGCAGCGGGGGAGCAACCTCGCGAGGGTGCCCGGTGTCGACTTGCACGACGATCATTCTCGAGTGGTCGATCTGATCGAAGCGGGCTCCGCAAGCGCGGCGGCAGATCTCTGGCGAGCGCATCTTGATGCGAACCACAAGCGGCTGCGGTCGGCCCTCGACACAAGCGCTGTTCTCGACCTCGAGACCTAATGCCGTGACGCTTCGAGAAGGAGCTGTCTCGCCCGTCCTGGTCGCAGATGCCGGCGGGGTGCGGACACTGACGCTGAACAACCCCCGGCAACGCAACGCTCTCGATCTGGCGATGCGCGAGTGCTTGGCCACTGAGCTCGGCGCAGCCATGGTCGAACCCGGCGTTCGGGTGGTCGTTCTCACCGGGGCGCAGGGCACCTTCTGCGCGGGCGGTGACGTTTCGACCATGCGCCGCCAGAGTGTCGACGAGGCACGTCGACGACTCGGCGCGGCACAAGCCGTGACGCGGGCGATCGTGGATGGGGCCAAGCCGGTGGTCGCGGCGGTCGAGGGATACGCGATCGGCGCGGGGCTGGGAATTGCCGCGGCTTGCGATCGGCTCGTCGTCGCGGCTGACGCGCGCCTGTCGACATCGTTCACGACGATCGGACTGCTCGGGGACCTCGGCGTCTTCTGGTCACTGCCACGACGGGTCGGGGCTTACCGTGCGAGGCAGATGCTTCTCATGCCGACACAGCTCAGTGGCGCCGAGGCCTTCGAGATCGGTTTGGCCGATCGGCTCAGTCAACCCGGCTTAGCGTTGGATGCCGCGATGACGGACGCGCGAGTGCTTGCGGCCGGCCCACCGCTCGCCCTGGCTGCGGCGAAAGCCATGCTGAATCATGGACCGAGCGACCTTCACGCGATTCTCGATCGTGAGGTCGAGGATCAGGCCCAGTTGTTCGCGACCGCCGATTTTGCCGAGGGACTGGCGGCTCTCCGCGAGCGCCGAGCGCCGAGGTTCGACGGTCGGTAGCAGTAGCGGATGAGCCGGCCGTCCTCAGGAGATCAAATCGAGGACGGTCTTGTCGCTGATGCCACCGCTGAGCAGGGACCGACCAGCTACGTCCATGTGCACCTTCCAGTGCTGGGTCGCCCCTCCGCTGTCCCTCGCCGCGATGAAGTCGATGAGCTTCCGATACGAGCGCACCGTCTTTTCCCGATACCGCACCATCTCCCGCTTGCGGCTCGGATCGAAGGTGAGGTGCACCGCGACCGAGAGGTGCGTGGCCACAACCTCGTGCAGAACGCGGGTCTGCAGGGCAAGCGTCTGGTTGCCCGCTAGATCGACGACGAGCTCGTGGAACCGCTGAGCAGCCTGCCCCCACGCTTCCACCCCCCGATCATCGCCCGCGCCACTCACCATCTCCTCGAGATCGCGGAGGCAATTCTCCAACGCGATGATGTCCTGCTTGGTTCGCGACGTCGCCAACAGCCCCGCGGCTGCTGGCTCGATGATCGAGCGGGCCTGATAGAGGTCCCCGATCGTCGTGCCGGCCGCTTGGAGGAGGAACCCGAAGTAGCGGGCCGCCACCTCGACGCTCGGCGCGAGTACGCGACCTCCCCGCGCTCCGCGCTTGATCGCGATCAGCCGCTCGGTCTCGAGGATCCGGAAGGCTTCGCGCAGCGTCGGACGAGAGACGTCGAACTGTTCCATCAACTCGACCTCGCCCGGCAGGCTGTCGCCCTCATTCAGCTCGCCCCGAACGATCTGCGCTCTGATCTGAGCAGCGATCATCTCGCCGGCCTTGGGGGCCGAAATCGGCCGAGAGTTCAGGCGAGCAGGTGCCGTCGTACTCATCCACGCCTCCAAATAACACGCACGCCGACGACTCCCTCAGTCTGGACGCTGAGACAGCGGCGGCGCACCGCAGTGTAGTGGCCGGTCTCCAGGTCCGAGCCGGCATCTCGCCAATCCAACATACGCGTCCCCTTCTGTTCTGCCGTCGAGATGGCATAGTAATGATAGGCAGCTAACTTAACTTTGTGCTTGGATCGGCGACCGTGTCGCGCTGAGCCGTCGAGAACGGCTGCGGCCGGGGCGGCAGGTAGGGGATCTCATGGGTTTGGCAATCACGGAAGACCACCGGGCTCTCGCTGACGTGGTGGCGCAGTTCGTAGCGGCCCAGGACCTCAAGCGGGTCGCACGGCTCGCGCTGGATCGCACGGCTGACACGACAACCGCAGATTGGAAGCAGATCTGTGGACTCGGCTGGGCAGGCCTACACCTCCCGGAGGAGTACGGCGGGTCGGGATACGGGCTGGCCGAGCTCGCCGTCGTTGTCGACGGCCTCGGTGCAGCGGCTGCAGGAGGGCCATTGCTGCCGGCGACGATCGGGTCGGCGGTAGTCGCGGCGGTCGGAGATCCGGAGACCAAGGCCCATCTTCTACCTGGCGCCGTCGACGGGTCGGTCGTCATCGCCTTTGTCCCGTCGGGTTCGCTCGTCGTGGATGAGGACGGACTTGTCCGTGGGGAGACCGGCCCGGTCTTGGGCGGGGCATGGGCAACGCATCTGCTGCTTCGCCGCGACGCCGACTTGCTGCTGGTCGACACCCAGCACGACGCCGTGGCGGCCCGGCCGGGTAGGCCACTCGACCCGGCGGCCGGCGTGAGCGGGTTCGGCGTCTCGGGTGCACCTGCTCAACTACTCGGCTCGAGCGCGCGCACCGCCATAGCCGTTTCGCGCACGCTGATCGCAGCAGAGGCGTCCGGCGGCGCGGGGGCCACACTGCGTATGGCCCTGGCGTACAGCAAGGTTCGCGAGCAGTTCGGTCGGACGATCGGGTCCTTCCAAGCGATCAAACACAAGCTGGCCGACATGCTGGTGGACTCTGAGCGTGCGACGGCGGTTGCGTGGGATGCTGCGCGCGCGGCGAGTCAGCGCGACGGCCAGAGCGAGCAAGCGGCTGCTGTCGCGAGCGCGGTGGCCCTCGATGCCTACCAACGCAATGCCCAGGTCAACATCCAGATTCACGGCGGGATCGGATTCACCTGGGAGCACGACGCGCACTTGTACCTGCGCCGTGCCGTATCCCTGGCTGCGCTGTTCGGCCGCCGCGGCGAGACTCACGACGAGATCGCCGACCACGCCACGAGCGGCATTCGGCGGATCTATGCGGTCGATCTCCCGGCCGAAGCCGACGCGTATCGGGCCGATGCCCGCGCGTTCCTGAGCCGGTACAACGCTGCGCCCGGGCCTGATCGACGCGGCCTGATCGCTCGGTCCGGATACCTCGTCCCGCACTGGACTCGACCGTGGGGGCGAGGGGCCGGGGCGGTGGAACAACTGGTGATCGAGGAGGAACTCGCGGAGATCGAGGTGCCGAACCTCGGTATCGGGGGCTGGGTGACTCTGACGCTCACCCAGCACGCGACGGCCGATCAGCTGGCGCGCTGGATCTGGCCCAGCCTGCTCGGCGAACTGGTCTGGTGTCAGCTGTTCAGCGAGCCCAACGCCGGGTCCGACGCCGCCGCGGTCCAGACCAGGGGGGTGCGGGTCGAGGGTGGATGGCGGGTCACCGGGCAGAAGGTCTGGACCAGTGGGGCGCAGGACTGCAATCGCGGACTCGCAACCATCCGTACCGATGCGGCAGCACCGAAACACAAAGGGATCACGGCCGTGGTGGTCGACCTCACCGCTCCGGGTGTGGAGATCCGCCCCCTTCGGGAGATCACCGGAGAGGCACTGTTCAACGAGGTCTTCCTCGACAACGTGTTCGTTCCTGACGCCGACGTGGTCGGTGAGGTCAACGCGGGTTGGCCGGTTGCGCGGGCGACCTTAGGCAACGAGCGGATCTCCATCGGCGCAAGGTCCGAGAGCGTCGCGCCGGCCAGTGCGCTCATCGCGTTGCTGGGCCGTTACGCACCTGACGACGCGGGACTCAGGCGAGAGTTTGGTCGGCTGGTTGCGGACGAGCAGACGATTCAGCTGATCAACCTGCGTCAGATCACGCGAGCCGTGGAGGGGGATGATCCCGGTGCCGAGGGAAGCATTACGAAGCTATTGACGTCGGAACTTGCGCAGAGATCAACCGAGCTCGCACTACAGATCATCGGCAGTGCTGCCGCGGATGGTACCGAGCCGTCAATGATGCACGACTTCTTGCTGAGCCGGGCCTTGACGATCGCAGGTGGGACGTCGGAGATCGCCCGCAACGTCATCGCCGAGCGGCTGCTGGGGCTGCCACGCGAACCCCGCGGCGGAGACGCCCATGGTTGAGTTCGCACTGCTCGCATCGGGGTTCAGCGCAGTCGAGGGCCCCACGGCCGACGATCACGGCGGGCTGTACTTCAGTGACGTGTTCGAAGGTGGGGTCTTTCGTCTCACACCGAGCGGGGACATCGAGATGGTCGTGCCGCGCCGCAAGGGCACTGGTGGCATCTGCCTGCATGCCGACGGTGGGATCGTCGTCGCCGGGCGCGACGTCTCCCTTGTTGTCGATGGCCGTTCCGAGGTGCTGCTGGCGCGCGAGGATATTGCGGGCGATCCCCACGGTGTGGCCGGTTTCAATGATCTCGGTGCCGACGACCAGGGCCGGATCTTCGCCGGGGCCATTCGGCGTGACGCCACGGGCGAGCTCCGCGACTGCGACCTCGTGATGATCGACAAGAGGCGCGAAGGCTCGTCCATCTACGGCGGCATCGGTCTGCCGAACGGAGTGGCCACATCTCCTGACGGACGCTGGCTCTATCACGCGGACACCGATCGCAAGACAATCGCCGTTGTCGACCTCGCCGCTGATCCGCCTAGTCTGGCGCGCAACATCTCCGTCGCGTCACTTCCCGGCAGCCCAGACGGCATGGCCACCGACGAAGAAGGCTTTCTCTGGGTCGCTCTTTACCAGGGCGGCCACGTCGCACGGCTATCGCCCGAGGGTGACGTGGACCGGCAGATCGCCGTACCCGCAGCGAGCCCGTTGAGTGTTTGCTTTGTCGGCGCCGACCTGCAAGACCTGGTCGTCGTGACGATGGACAACACCGAGAAGCCGGCACTGCGGGGGTGTGTGCTCAAGACGTCCGTCGGCGTTCGTGGCGCCCCGGTCCCCAGAGCGAAGATCTGACCCATGGCGGCGAGGCTCCGAAGTAAAAGGTAGATAAGTGGACCTAGCCGTCTTCACGTCCTAGCGGTTGAGGAGAAACCATGGAACTCACGGGCGCCTCTGCACTGGTCACAGGTGGGGCCGGGGGACTGGGCGCGGCGACCGTACGCCGCCTCAGTCAAGCTGGGATGCACGTCGTGATCGCAGACCTGGCCGAAGACCGCGGCCAGGAGCTGGCGAAGGAGATAGGCGACGACGCGCGGTTCGTGCGCACGGACATCACCGACGAGGAATCGGTCAGGACCGCGGTCGACGCGGCGAGTGAGCTCGGGCCGCTGAGGGTGTCGGTCGCGGCCCACGGTGGGCCGGCCGCCCGAAGCCGCGTGCTTGGACGCGATGACGAGCCCTACCCGCTCGATCTGTTCCGGCAGACACTCGAGATCTTCCTGACCGGAACTTTCTGCGTACTGCAGCAGGCGGCCGCGGCGATGGCCAGGACCTCGAAACTCGAGTCCGGGCAACGCGGCGTGATCATCAACACCGCGAGTATCGCCGCGTTCGAGGGGCAGGCCGGCCAATCGGACTACTCAGCGGCCAAAGGCGGCGTCGTCGGGCTTGGCCTCGTCGCAGCGAGGGATCTGTCGCCACTGGGCATCCGGGTCATGACGATCGCCCCCGGAACCTTCTTCACGCCGGCGTTTCGCTTGAAGGAGGCCGAGGCCCAGGAGAAGTGGGGGAACTCGGTGCCCAATCCCAAGCGGATGGGCCGGCCGGACGAGTACGGAATGCTTGTCCGGCAGATCGCGGAGAACGACTACCTAAACGGCGAGGTCATCCGCATCGATGGAGCGCAGCGCTTCGGCCTGCGCTAGAGGTTCAGCAAAACAAGGTATTCTAAGTTAGCTAACTGTGCTTCATCCGACGACGTCGACCGAGACGAGGCGCGATGTTCGACCTGCTGGTGAATGCGGACTTCATCGTTGACGACGTAGCCGATGCGGCGCAATTGCTTCGCGACGCTCTTGGCTTTCCGGAACAGAAGCCGCACTGGGCCAACTTGTTGCCCGGACTCGGCTTCACCTATCAGTTCGCTCGGGTGCATCCGTCGATGGCGGTATCGCCGACTCGCGTCGAGGCCGTCGCACTGGCGGAACTCAGCGATGAGCGGCCCGATCCGGGATACCCGCTGCCGTTCCTGTCGGAGTACCTGGACGCGCAGGCCCCCACGCCGTTCCGTACTCACGGCACGGAACTGGGTACGTCCAGGATGGCGGAGAACTTGGCGAGGCTGGACCGCAACGGCGTCGAGTACACGATTGCCGAGCGTGGCGAGCGTTGTCTGGCGTGGATCGGTTTTACTGAAGCCAATGCCGGCAAGTACCGGCCGACGTGGGATGGCGGTCTCTTGCTGGAGTTCGTCGACACGGAACTGCTGCTGCCCCGACAGGACTTCTGGGCGTTACCGCCGGTCGCGCCACTCGCTCCCGGATCGATGGTCCGGGTGGTGTCACGGGGCTGGTTGGTGCCTGACCTCGCGGAGACCCTGAGTGTCCTGGACGTGAACTTCGACTGGCGCCCGGACACTCCGGTCGTGCTCGACGACGTGGCGGGCGCCCTGCGGGTCGACCTGCCCTTCCGGCACCCCCGTAGTGCGTCACTTCAACTGCTCGAGCCGCGCCGGGACGGACTACTGGCCGAGCACGTGGAGCAGTGGGGGTCGTGCCCGTGGCACATTCGCATCGGAGTGAACGACCTCGACGCCAAGGCCAAAGACCTGACCAGCCGGGGAACCGACTTCGACCGGCTGCCACTCGACGAGCAGAGCGGCGACGGCCTGCGGGTGTTGCCGGCGGCGACCGGTCTGCCGGCGGTCTTCGAGTTCATCGAGATCGATCCGACGCTCGGCTAAACGTCCGAACGTGAGGAGCTTCGCCATGGAGCCGCGACCCTTGGGACGCAGCGGAATGTCAGTCAGCGCGGTCGGCCTCGGCGTCATGACATTCGGAGCGCAGACGGCGCCTGACGAGGCGTTCGCCCAGCTCGACTTGGCTTTCGCATCCGGAGTCAGCCTCTTCGACGCGGCCGAGAACTATCCGGCCCCCACGATGGCCGCGACCCAAGGGCGGGCCGAGGAGATCCTCGGCAGCTGGATCGCCGCTCGGGGCGTCCGCGACCAGGTTGCGGTGGCAACGAAGGTGACCGGGCCGCGCGGCTTGTCGTACCTTCGCGGCGAAACGAGGCGTCTGGACCGAGACAACATCCGGGCGGCGGTGGACGGCAGCCTGCGCCGCCTGGACACCGATCACATCGATCTGTACCAGGTGCACTGGCCCGATCGGCTGATCACGACGGCGACCCGCCCGCGTTTCATCCATCGCCCCGATGGCCCCGAGGTGGTCGGGATCGAGGAGACGCTTTCCGCCTTGGATGAACTCGTACGGGCGGGCAAGGTTCGTCACGTTGGGGTCGCGAACGAGACCCCATGGGGCGTGATGACGTATCTGCAGATCGCACGGCAGCGGGGCTGGCCTGAGATCGCGTCGATCCAGAATGGCTACAGCCTGCTGAACCGGTCATTCGAGCTGGCGTCGGCGGAGGTGTCGATGCGTGAGTCCGTTCCGTTGATCGCATATTCCCCGTTGTCGGGTGGACTGCTCAGCGGCAAGCACCTGGCGCCCGCACCGGTCGCAGAGCCGAGCAGGCTAGACCTGTTCCCAGGGTGGGCCGACCGGACGAGGGGCGAGAGGCTGCGGACCGCGACAGGTGCCTACAGCGACATTGCCCGCGCGCATGGACTCGATGTGGCCGCGATGGCTCTGGCGTTCGTGCTCTCGCGCCCGTTCGTGAGCGCGGTCCTGATCGGCGCGAGCAAGCTCAGCCAACTCGAAGGGAATCTGCGTTGCGTCGACGTCACGTTGTCCGCCGAAGTTCTGAAGGAGATCGACGCGGTACACGATGCGGATCCGAACCCGTTCCGATGACGTGGCCGCAGAACTCCTGCGACGACGGAATACCGTGCTCTAACCCTTGGTGAGCAGGAGGGCGCCGGCATACAGACCGCCGCCGCTGCCGACGACAGCCACCGACGGACCGTTCGGAACCTGCCGGTCGCCACCTTCGCCCCAGAGCTGCAAGCATGCTTCGGGCACGGATCCCCAGCCGTGCATGCGACCGGCGGAGAGCTGTCCACCGTTCGTGTTGATGGGGACCGGCCCGTCGAGTGCGATGTTCTTGCCACCTTCGACGAATGCCCCGCCCTCTCCCTTGCCGCAGAATCCGAGTGCCTCCAACCAGGCCATCGCCAGCCAGCTGAATCCGTCATAGATCTCGGCGATGTTCACATCGCTCGGGCGCAGGTCGGTCGCCCGCCACAATGACCGGGCAGCGTCGCGCAGAGGCATCGTCGTCAGGTCGTCGAAGTTCGTCATCGACGAACGTGACCGGACCGCCGAGCCGAAGGCCTCGATCTTGACCGGAATCCTTGCCAGCCCCGAGGAGGCGTCGCTGCGCGAGAGAACAAGCGCCGAGCAGAAGTCGATCGGGATGTCGCAGTCGTAGAGACAGAACGGCTCGGTGATCATTCGCGCCGAGAGGTACTCGTCGAGGGTGAGCGGATCTCGGTAGATCGCCTGCGGATTTCGCCCGGCATTGGCACGCTGAACCAGTGGGATCTGAGCCAGCTGCTCCCTGGTCGTACCGAACTCGTAGAAGTGCCGCTGCGCATACATCGCGACGATGTTGCCTACCGACGGGGCGCCGAACGGCATCATGTCCAGTTGCATCCCGGTGGCCCGCTGCGGCATCTCGTTGGCCGAGCCCGGGATCGTCCCACCCGTCCCAGCTGACCTTCGCGCTGATCCTTCGGTCGAGGCGTGGAAGACCAGCGCGTGCCGAACCCGCCCGGTCTCCACGGCCATGATCGCGTCGAACAAGGGGCTCAACTGTGACGGACCGATGAGGTTAGTGGTGTACCACTCGAGTTCCAGACCGAGCGCGTCCTGGATCTCCAGAGCGTCGACACTTCCCGCACCCGACATGAACGCCCCCAGGCCGTCGATGTCGTCTCGCGTCAGCCCCGCGTCCGAGATCGCCGCCAGGCAACCCTCGATCGCGAGGTCGGATGCCTCCCGGAACAGTGCGCGTCCCACCGCGGAACGTCCAACGCCGCTGATGCCTACCGAGAATCGCTCGCGCATCATGCGGCCGGCTCGAAGAGTGGAATCGCGACGTCGGCGAGCGGGTGGAACAGCACCTGCAGTTGCATGCCGATCCGAACGTCGGCGAGATCGCAGTTGACGACATTCGTGATCTGCCGCAAGCCGGGCTGCTCGACGAGCTCGACGATGCCGATCACGTACGGATCAGCTGTCGCCTCGGGGCTCCATTGGTGGTGGTTGATCGTGTAGGTCGCCAGTATCGCTCGGCCGCTCACCGGCTCGGGCCGGACGTTTCTCGACAAGCACGCCCGGCACACCGGGCTGGCTGGATGGTTCCACCAGCCACACGCCCGGCAGTGCGTTATCAGTAGCTGGCCCGCGAGGCCGCCCGTCCAGAACGCCCGGTTGTTCGAGTCGAGCTGCGGTGGAATCCGCAGCGGTGCGGGGGGAGTCATACTTCGCCCCGGCCCAGGTACTGGCGAAGGACCTCGTCCTTCGCGTCCTCGGCGGGCCCCGTCCAGGCAACGCGGCCGCGTGAGATTACGGCACATGTATCGGCGAATGCCAGCGCGCGATGAACGAACTGCTCGATGAGCACGATCGCTACGCCGTGATCACGCGCGCGAGCCAGGCTCTCAAAGACGAGATCAACCATGAGTGGAGCCAGACCGAGCGACATCTCGTCGGCAATGATGAGCGCGGGAGACACGATGAGCGCGCGTGAGAGTGACAGCATCTGTTGTTCGCCGCCGGACAGCGTGCCGGCGGTCTGCCCGCGCCGCCCGGACAGTTGAGGGAAGATGTCATAGGTGCGGTCGATTGCCGCCTTGCGTTCCCGGCGAGGCACCAAACCGGCTGCCATCCTCAGATTCTCAGCGACGTTGAGCCGCGGGAACAGACCGCGACCCTCCGGTAGATGGATCATCCCGGCGCGACGGATTCGGCTGGGTCGCCACCCGGTGACATCGTTCCCCGCGAACGTAATCGTGCCGCTCCGCACCGGGACCAGCCCGCTGGCCGCGCGCGCCAGGGTGCTCTTGCCGGCGCCGTTGGCTCCGACCACGGCGAGCACCGAGCCCGCGTCCACAGCCACGGACACATCGGCCAGCGCCAGTGCCGATCCGTAGCGCACCTCGACGTTCTGCATTGAGAACAACGGAGCCGATCCCGAAGGCGTCACGAGTTCGGACGAGGGTGCGGTTCGGGTGCTCACGCCAACTCCTTTGCTGCGGGAGGTGAGAGTTCTTCGCCGAGATAGGCCGCGCGAACCTTCGCGTCGGCTCGTATCTCGTGGGGAGTGCCTTCGGCGATGCATTCGCCGAAGTCCAGCACGCAGATCCGGTCGGCGAGTCCCATGACGAGATCGACGTCATGCTCGACCAGTAGCAGGGACACGCCGCGTCGCCGTACTAGCTCGCGCAATACCCGAGCCAGGTCTTCGGTCTCCGCTCCGTCGAGCCCGGAGGATGCTTCGTCCAACAACAGGACGCTGGGTTCCCGCGCTAGGGATCGGGCGATCTCGACGAGGCGGGCCAGCCCGAGTGGAAGGCCGATCACGTTCTCATGCTGGATATCGCCGAGCCCGAGCCCATTGATCAACGTATCCACTCGCTCGGTCTCGAGCCGAGGGGAGGGGCGGAAACCACCGCCGAGCAACGAGTCGAGCCAGACGCGCCTCGGGGCGTTCTTGATCCGGTACGCCAGCGTGAGGTGCTCGCGGACCGTCAGCCCCGTGAAGAGCTCCGGATGCTGAAAGGTGCGGGCCAGGCCGCGCTTGGCGCGGGCCTGCGGCGTCGCGGTCGTGACGTCGACGCCGTCCATGAATACCTGGCCCGCCCCCGGACGGCGCAGCCCGGACAAGACGCTGAAGAGGGTGCTCTTGCCCGCCCCGTTCGGTCCGATCAGGCCGACGATTGAGCCGGCAGGTACGTCGATGTCCACGCTGCGGAGGGCGGTCAGGCCACCGAACCGAACCGTGACGCCTCGCGCCGTGAGCCTCGATGCCGGAGTTGCGGCGCTCATCTCTGGGCCTGCGTTCGACTCGGCAGCCCGTTGACCGGCACCTCAGGAGCCACTGCGAGTTGTCGATTTGGAACCGCGGTCGCGGCGGCGCGTACGGCATCAGAACCATTGCCCCTCGGGCCGGGTGTGCGTACTCGCGAGCCACGGTTGAATAGCAGGTTCTGTAGCTGCCGGGCGTGCATCGCCACGACGCCGTCCGGATTCGTCGCCACCGCGACGGCGCCGAGGCCGAAGAGCAGCGTCGGAACCTCGCCCCAGCTCGTCGGCAGGTAGGTGGCGAAGAGTCCCGGAACGACCGTGAAGCTGAGGCCGGCGATGATGGCAGCAGTGATCGAACGAAGGCCGACGGTAACGAGAACCGCCAGCAGCACGAGGCCACCAAAAGTGGCGTAGGTACCGGGATCGGCGGCCTGGTCGTACATCGCGAGAACTGCGCCACCTAGTCCCGCCACGAATGCCGCGAAGCCCGCCAGCAGCACTTTCAGCATGACTACGCTCAGGCCGAGAGTTCGCGCGGCGGGCTCACTCCATCTGACCGCAGCAGTCGCCAAACCCGTTGTCGAACGGCGCAGGTTGACGATTGCCACGGCGATCAACAACAGCACCACGAGAACGAAGAAAGCGAACGACTTGTCGTCGGTTGCGAATGAGGGGCGCGACATCGACACCCCTCCGTAACCCGCCGCGAATCTGCTGTTCGAGAAGACGACCCGGTCCACCAGAAGACCGAAACTGAGGGTTACGAGGGCCACGTACAGCTCACCCAGCCGAATCGTGATGGCGCCGATGAACACGCCCAGCGGGATCATCGCCAGCCCGCCGACGATCGCGGCCAATAGTGGGTCGACACCTGCCGATGTCGTCAGTTCGGCGGCGAGCACTGCGCCACCGCCCGCGAACGTGATCTGGCAGAGCCAGATCATTCCGCCTTCCCCGGTGACCAGGCTGAACGACAGCAGGACGACGGCGAGCGCTAGGCCGCGAGCGACCAGGCCGAGCCAGTATCCGGATGTGAGTTCCGGTAGCAGGGCGATCAGCGCCAACGGAACTAGCGGGCTGATCGACTGGAGTGAGTACCACCGAAGGGGATGGCCTCGGGAGTTGGTTCGGGACGCAACGGCGGCTGCCCGTTCGCCGCCCTCGGCCCGGATTGCCTTGTCGAGTGCCCCACCCACTGCGGATTCTTGTCCGACGGAGGTGCCCTGCACGAGGTAGTAGAACAGAAACACAAGGATGAAAATGAAGGGGACCGATAACACGATATCGGTCGTCATCGCCGAGTTGGCGGGTAGGAAGTACTGAGCAAGATCTGTGACCACGCCCATGAGCAGGGCGACGGCGACGGTCGCGACCAGATTTCGCAGCTTGGCCGCGACGACAGCCGCGAAGGCGCTCGCCATCAGCAGGGTCATGGAGTCGATATTCACCCCGACCGTGGGTCCCACGAGTATTCCGGCGATGCCCGCCAGCAAGCCCGCACTCGCCCAGACGCCTAGTGCGACTCGCGCCGGATTCGTGCCGCTCAACGACGTTAAGGCCTCGCTGTCCACCATCGCGCGGACCTTCAGCCCGATGTCGGTCGACCGGAGAACGACCGCGCCTAGACCGAGGATCACGAAGAGGAACGAGTAGATGATGACTTGATTCAGGTCGAGCGTCGCTCCGAACACGTGCCAGAACTTGACCGGTGACGGTGCCAGTCCGGCCGCTTGGCTGATCGTCTCGTTCCCGAACAGAAGAAGCGCCACTGCAGGTAGGGCAACGGACACCCCGATCGTCGAGACGAGCTTGATGAGCGTCGAGCGGTTGCGGAGGAACCGGAAGACCGCAAGGTGCAAGACCACGCCGAGCGCAGGCCCGACCAGGGCGAGTGAGACCACGGCAGCGGTCACAAGCGACCACCCGTGCTGAGTGTGGGCCCAGTAGAAGAAGCGTGCGACGAAGAAGGCCATGGATCCGAACGCGAAGTTCAGGATGCCCGCAGATTCGTAGGTGATAACCAGGCTGGCCGAGGCGATCGCGTAGATCGAGCCCAGGGCCAGGCCGGCCAAGATGTACGAGAGCATGGGCACCGTCTTTCGGCTGAGCAACGGAGGGCCGAGGTGAGGCAATGTACGTTAACCTAGTACACTAAGATGGCTAACCGTAGACCTATACTGGCGACATTCAAAGCCGTGGCAGCGCAGTAGCTGCGAAACGCCCTTACCGCAGTCCGACCAAGCCGCGGGTCACCGCCGAGGTCCGATGGCGAGCGCTGGTTTCTAGATGTCCCGTTGCCGCGGGATTGCGCCGAACGCCGCTTCAAACTTGTCCGCAGCTGACGCGTGTCGGCGATATCTGCGATCGCTCTCGGCGAGTTGGGCGATTCGCAGCTCCAGGGCTGCGATCACTGTCGCGTCAGGTGTGTGGGTCGCCTTCAGCTCGCTCAGGCGTTTGCGCTCATCTCGCAGTAACTCGCCAATGCGGGCGGCCGCCTCGCCGTAGGTGAGTAGGTCGTAGTCGTCGTCAGCCGGCCTCTTGGCCGCGGCGTCGTGGGATGGTTCCATCGCTACACCGCGCCGAGGAGAGCGAAGCTGCTGCGCGCGTAGGCCTGCCGCCGCCGATGTCCGACCAGAAAGCTGGGCGTCGAGAAGTAGGCGACGTCGCGGGGTAGCGCCTCCGCGCGTTTGACCAGCGCCGTGAGCGCATCGTTGGTGGTACCGCACAAGGCGATTTCGTTCACCATGTCGTCGGTGACGGCGTTCGCCATCGCGTCGGTGTCGCCTCGGGCAAAGGCCCTTCGGATGGCGTCCACCTCGGCTAGCCAGCCGTGGTGGGCCACGTATGGGTCGTAGGTCTTCACGGTCAGATAGAAGGCGATCATCCGACGCGCGTCGTTAATAGCGCGCTCGGGGGCGGCATCGTCGATCGCCGTGATCACCCAGCCGTGCTCGACAAGGCGGCCTCCGTCCTGGCGGCTGCCTGCCCCTTCGGCTACGGCGGGTCGGACGACGTCGTTCCACCAACTGCGGGTGAACAGACCGTGCCCGATGACTCCGTCCGCGGTCCGGCCAGCGGCAGCGGCCATGCGCCGATTGAACGCAGCCATGAGGATAGGCACGTCGACGTTGCCGAGGACTGGTGCCTTCACGTCCGCGTCGACACGGTAGAACTCGCCTTCGTAGCGGACCGGGCTTCCGTTCTCCGCCCGCAACCAGGCCCTCGTTGCCCTGACCAGGTCGCTGAGCCTGGACACGGGCCGGTCGGCGTCGACGCCGAACCAGTCGCGGTTTATCCGATACGCGCCGGAGCCCAGGCCCACGAACAGCCGCCCGGGCGCCTTCAGCGCCAACTGGCGGACAGCGGCCGCGTGCGCGTACGGCGTGCGCGCGAAAGCGTAGGCGATCGCGGTGCCGACCAACGCGGTCTCAGTGGAGGCCACCATCTCGGCGAGAGTCACGTACGCCTCGTGGTCGACGAAATCGCCTGTGCAGAAGGCGGAAACGCCTGCCTCCTCGGCCTCGCGGGCGACGTCAGGACCGACCCACGGAATACCGAATCTCATGTCGTCCCGATGCCTCTCGAGTCAGGCCGCGCGGAGTAAATATCGATCTAAGATATATCGGTTACGATACATCCACCGCTGGCTGCACGCTGCCCCTCCGATCGTGAGAAACGGAACGCGATGCTCACCACCAGGTTCACCGAGGTCTTCGGCATCGAACATCCGATCGTGCAGGGTGGCATGCAATGGGTCGGTCGGGCCGAGCTTGTTGCGGCGGTGGCCAACGCCGGCGCTCTGGGATTCCTCACTGCCTTGACCCAACCGTCCGCCGAGGATCTCGCGAAGGAGATCCTTAGGTGCCGGGAGATGACCGAGCGGCCGTTCGGGGTAAACCTCACGATCCTTCCCTCGATCAATCCGCCGCCGTACGCGGAGTATCGCGACGCCATCGTCGAGTCCGGAGTCGGCATCGTCGAGACCGCCGGGTTCAACCCGGCCGAGCACCTGCCCGCGTTCAAGGCCGCGGGGATCAAGGTCCTGCACAAGTGCACGAGCGTTCGCCATGCCGTGAAGGCGCAAGCAATCGGAGTCGACGGCATCAGCATCGATGGGTTCGAGTGTGCCGGTCACCCGGGGGAGGACGACATTCCCGGACTGGTGCTCGTCCCGGCAGCAGCCGAACAGATCACGGTCCCGTTGCTCGCGTCCGGGGGCTTCGCCGACGGTCGCGGGTTGGCGGCCGCGCTCGCGCTGGGGGCCGACGGGATCAGTATGGGGACGCGCTTTCTGTGCACTCAGGAGGCTGACGTGCACCAGAACGTCAAGCGGCGGCTCGTCGAGTCCGACGAGCGGGCGACGAACCTAATCTTCCGGCAGCTGCGCAACACCTCGCGGGTGGCTCGCAATGACCTCAGCACGCGAGTGGTGGCGATTCTGGCTGCGGGCGGGCGCTTCGATGACGTTCGCGACCTGGTAGCGGGAGTACGTGGCCGCACCGTCTTCGAGACCGGCGACCTCGAGGCGGGGATCTGGACGGCGGGGATGGTGCAGGGACTGATCCACGACATCCCGACCGTGCACGACCTCGTGCAGCGCATCGTCGACGACGCCAGCAGCATCATCAGCCAGCGACTTGCTCGTCTGATCAACTGACCGAGGAACGCCCTCTAGTCCGCCTCTAGTTCAACAGATCCAGCACCGATGCTGCTGCGGAGGCCTTCATGAATACCGCGTCGCTCGCTTCCAAATGACGACGCCACAGGTCTTCGGCGTCACGCGACGCACCGGCCGCCACCAGCTCGACCAACCGCACGTGGGCACGATGGGCCGCGAGCAACCCTTTCTTCGTGGCGCTCTCCTCGGCGTGCGCGGCGAAGAAGCCGTCCGCATGCGCCTGAATGATCCGGCTCGCTACTGCGCTCAGGGCCATGTACGTCCGACAGCCGGTCAGCTCTACTACTCGCTGGTGGAAATGTCCTTGCGCGCGTGAGGCCCGAAGCGGGTCGTCAAGGCCAGCTGCCTCATCGTCGAGCGCTTCCCGCAGCGCAGCGAGCGCCTCGGGGGTCGCGTTCTCGGCCAGCAGACCGGCCGCCGGCGCTTCGAGCATCGTGCGAGCCCGGTGGACGTCACTGACCGTGGCGCCCTCGTACTGCAGGAGCAGACCGATGTAGCGAGCAACCGTAGCGCCGGAGGGGAGCCGCACCCGGGCGCCACCGCCCGCACCTCGACGGATGACGACCAGACCCTCGGATTCCAGTACCCGCAAGGCTTCTCGGATCGTCGTCCGGGCTACGCGCATCTCAGACATCAGCTGCTCTTCCGGCGGCAGCGGGTCGTCGGCCTGCAGTTCGCCTGTGACGATCTTCGCCCGCAGCGCCCCGGCCACGATGTCAGCGGCCTTGGGCAGCCGAACGGGTTCGAGCCTGATCGCGAAGGGCACTGCGGCGCACATCCGATCCTCCGTTGCCGGCCGGTCGATCACAGCCTATCCCGGGCATATGTCGCTGCCGGTCTGGTCCGGGGTTCGCGAGTACGCGACGTCGCCCAGTGACCGAAGACTCGTGCGAACCGATTGCTCATCCGCCTCGGGTCGGCCTATTGTAAGGTAGATTAGTTAGTTAACTTAGGAGACCAGGTCATGGTGAGCGGACATCAGGGCGGCGGAACGATTCGGCTCGTCGCACCCGGGGTGACGTCGCCGGCGATCTGCGGATTCCGCCGATGACAGCGCCAGTGAAGGACGCTGGGGTGGATCGATCGCGACTGAGTGAGCACGAGTTCGCCGGCGAGCTCAAGTCCTTCCTGGGCGCCCGGCATCCGGGCCGACCGCCGCGAGGCGCAGCCGAGAACCTGGCCTTCCTGCGCGCATGGCAGGCCACGCTCGCCGATGAAGGTTGGATCGCCCCCGCCTGGCCGCGCCGGTGGGGCGGCATGGACCTTCCGGTGGCCCTGCAGGCCGTCTACCACCGTGAGATGACCCTGGCCCGAACGCCGGTACCGCCGACGAACTTCGTGGGCATCGTCGGACCGACGATCCTGACCAATGGCACTGATGCTCAACGGGAGCGGTACCTGCGGCCGATGCTGCGGGCGGACGAGTTGTGGTGCCAGGGTTTCTCCGAGCCTGAAGCGGGCTCCGACCTCGCCGCGCTCCGGACCCGTGCGGTTTTGGACAACGAGGTCTACCGCATCACCGGGCGCAAGATCTGGACGTCGAAGGCCGCAATCGCAGACTTCATGTTGCTGCTCGCTCGCACCGGTTCGCTCGAGTCCAGGTCACGCGGGATCACCTGCATGATCCTGGACATGAACGCTCCGGGCGTCGCCGTTCGCCCACTGCGCGACATAACCGGTGGACGGTACTTCGCGGAGGTCAGCTTCGACGACGTGGAGGTGCCGGTAGGAAACCGGATCGGCGATCACGACGACGGCTGGAGGTCGGCGCGAGTGACGCTCGGCCACGAGCGTTCGACCTCGCTGACAGCCGCCGCCGTGCGTTACCAGCGCGTGGTGCGCGATCTGATCGAACTCGCGCGAGCCCGCAACCAGCTCGACGACGAGGTGGTTCGCCAGGAGCTTGCGCGCCTCATTACCGGGGCTCGCCTGCTCGAACTCAATGGAGCACGCGTCCTGGCTCAGGTGTTGCACGGTCAGACCCCGGGACCGGTGTCGTCGGTCAGTCGCCTGCAGCACGGATTGTTTGAGCAGCGTCTGCACGAAGTGGCTCTGGATCTACTCGGCGCGGACGCCATGCTCGATGCTCGCGACCCCCGGCTAGCACAGGACGGTAAGTGGGTTCGCGGATTCCTGCGCACCCGCGCGTCGACGATCGGAGCGGGCACCGCCGAGATGCAGCGCAACACTATCGCCGAGAAGGTGCTGGGTCTTCCAGCCGACCGGGAGGAGCGATGACGGCTACGCAGGCGCTCAGCGCCGGGGGAACGCTCGCGTTCACCGAGGAACATGAAGAGCTTCGCTCGGTGGTACGGCGCTTTCTCGCTGACCGGTCACCGGAGACCGAGGTCCGCCGTCTCATGGAGACGATCGAAGGATACGACCCGGTGACCTGGACGATGATGGCGGAACGGCTGGGCCTACAAGGGCTGCTGATTCCGGCCGAGTACGGCGGCGCTTCCGCTGGGTTCGTCGAGCTCCAGATCGTGTGCGACGAGATGGGTCGCGCGCTGCTGTGTGCGCCGTTCCTGGCATCTGCGGTGCTGGCTACGAGCACGCTGCTTGCGTTCGACAACCCGCGCGCCCACGAGAAGTACCTGCCGCGTCTCGCTGACGGATCGCTGATCGCGACCCTGGCGATGACCGAGGCAGCGGGCTCCTGGTCCGGTACGGATCTGACCACATGTGCGGTTGCCGTAGTCGACGGAGACGGGGACCGCTTCGAGCTGACCGGTGACAAGGTGTTCGTCCTCGACGGCATGGTCGCCCAACTGCTGCTCGTCGTCGCGCGGACCGACAGCGGGTTGGGCGTGTTCGCCGTCGACGCCGACGCGCCCGGCGTCGCGCGCGAGCCGATGTCGACGCTGGATGCGACCCGCAAGCAGGCGCGGGTGAGCCTGCAGAACGTGCCCGGAACGCTGATCGGAGTGGATGACACGTCGTCCGGTCCGCTGAGTGCGGCATTGGACCGGGGAGCCGCGGCGCTCGCGGCCGAGCAAGCAGGTGGAGCGCGGCGCACGCTCGAGATGGCCGTCGAGTACGCCAAGGTACGCGAGCAGTTCGGACGTCCCATCGGCTCGTACCAAGCCATCAAGCACAAGTGCGCCGACATGCTGCTGGAGGTCGAGTCCTCGACGTCTGCTGCCTACGCCGCCGGATGGGCGATCGACGAACACTCGAGCGAGGCCGGCGTGCTCGCCAGCTTGGCCAAGGCCTACTGCTCGGAGGCCTATTACCACTGCGCGGCCGAGAACATCCAGATTCATGGCGGCATCGGGTTCACCTGGGAGTACCCGGCCCAGCTCTACTTCAAGCGAGCCCGAAGCAGCGAGGCCCTACTCGGTTCGCCGCGTCACCATCGTGAACTTCTCGCCCAGCGTCTGGGCATCTGACCGAGCCGCGACACGGCCACCTCGAGCTGAGAGAACTGGGAGACAGCCAACGTGTACGACGATCTCGCGGCGCTCGCTTCCACAACGGATGAGCGGCAGTTCGCGGAGCGCGCGATCGAGTTTCTGAGCCGGAACGTCGAACGGCGCGTGGACCAGACCACATCGTGGGGCACCGGCCCCGAGGATCTCGCACTCTTTCACGAGACCACCGACGAGGAGGAGCGCGCCGAGGCCGACGCGGCGAAGGCGTGGCAGCGCTGCCGATGGGAGGCCGGGTTCGGCTGGATCACCGGGCCGCCAGAACATGGTGGAGGGGGAATGCCGCAACGCTACGACAGCCTCTACCGCCTTATCGAGGTGGCGTTCGACGTGCCGGACATGAGTCCGTTGCGACTCGGGCTGGGCACCGTGGTGCCTGCGCTTGTCACGTCCGGATCGACGTATCTGCTCGATCGGTACGCGGTAGGCATCCAGCGCGGCGACATCATCGGGTGCCAGCTCTTCTCCGAGCCGGAGGCTGGTTCCGACCTGGCCGGCGTCCGTACCAAAGCGACCCGGATTGAGGACGGCTGGCGCATCACCGGCCAGAAGGTGTGGACGTCCAATGCGACGTTCTCCGACATCGGGCTGGCATTGGTCCGCACTGACTTGGACGTGCCCAAGCATCGCGGACTCACGATGTTCGTGATCCCGATGGATGCCCCCGGGGTTGAGGTGCGGCCGCTGCGACAGATGACGGGCGGCGCCAGCTTTACGGAGGTCTTCCTGTCCGACGTGCAGGTATCCGACGACCTCCGGGTCGGTGACGTCGGTAGCGGTTGGCGGGTGGCCACCAGCGCGCTGAGCAGTGAGCGGCGGTCGGTCGGCGACCGGTCGCACGAGCTCACGTCCAGGGCTCTGACCCTGCTACGGATTCTCGCGGCCCGGTCGGCTCAGGCCAATGATCCGTCGATCCGTCAGCAATGGATTCAGCTCTATTCCCGACTCCGGATCGCGCGCTTCCAGCAGCAGCGAATGCAGGCCATCCCCGAGGCGTCACTGAGCGGCGCTGAACGGGCAATGGACAAGATCATGCTGACCACCAACATGCGGCTGATCGGTGAACTCGCAGCGGAGCTCCTCGGGACGGATTTTGTCGCCGACAACGGCGGATGGGGAACCTTCGCATGGAATCGCTGGATGATGGGTGCCCTCGGCTATCGAATAGCGGGCGGCACTGAGGAAATTCTCAAGACGATGCTGGCCGAACGAGTTCTGACATTGCCGCGTGACCGCAAATAGACCCGCGAGCCATACCAGGGAGTGAACGTGACCATCGTGGACGATAATAGGGACGTCGCTGACGAATTCGGCCGACTGACGACTGGCGGTATCGAGAAGTTTCGCGAGAAGATCGGCCTGGACTGGCCGTACAGTCGCTGGACCACCTGGAACGAGGAAGCGTCGCGGGACGGTATCCGGCACTACGCGAACGGCTTCGGCGACGACAACCCGCTCTGGTGCGATCCGGAGTATGCCCAGGGCAGCCGCTGGAGCGGGATCATTGCCCCGCCGGGTTTCCTCGAAGGCGCCGGCCTGACCCCGCGTGTCCCGCGTCGGCCTGAGGACCGAGGCAGAGGTCAGGGCGCTCTGGCTGGCGTTCATCTGTTCTGGGCCGGCGACCACACGACGTACTTCAACCCGGTACGTGAGGGAGACCGATTGTGGGTCCGTAGGTTCTATGTCGATATCAAGGAGAAAGAGGCCTCGAGTTTCGGCGGGCGCTCGGCAGTGTCAGTGCGCCGACGCGTCTACTGGAACGATCGGGGCGAACTCATTGCCATTTGGGACGCGGACTTCGTGCATACGGAGCGCGATACTGCGGCGCGACGTAGTAAGGAGCGACGCCGGTCTACCGAAACCAAGATCTATACAGCCGAAGAACTGGCGAGCGTGGATGAGCACTACGCTCGGGAGGCAATCCGAGGAGCCGAACCGCGCTATGTCGAGGATGTCCAGGTGGGCGAGGAGTTTCTGCCTCGATTCCGCGGCCCCCTCATTACCGGTGACGTGATCGCCTGGCTTCAGGGAAATGGCCGCAGCGAGATCTATCCCTACCGGCTCAACTACAAGAACCGCCAGAGAATTGGTGGCTTCTACTCACTCAACAGCTTCGGTGCCTGGGACTCGGCCATGCGCGTCCACTGGGACGACGAGTACGCGCAGTCGGTCGGCGCCCGCCGCGCATATGACTACGGCATGCTGCGCAACGCGTGGATCATGCAGATGATCACCGATTGGATGGGCGACGACGCCATCCTGGTCAAGGTCGACGACCGGATCAGCGGATTCAACGTGCTCGGTGACCTGACCCGGCTCACCGGATCGGTTCTCGAGATCGACACCTCCGGGAATTGGCCCGAGGTCGTGTGCTTCGTCGAATGCACCAACCAATTGGACGAGACCACCGCCAGTGGCACGGTTCGGGTTCGGTTGCCGTCGAGGAAGGACGGCCTGCCGCAATTCCCCGAACCACCGGCCGAACACGGTCTGCTCCCTGGCATGGCTGTTCCCGAGGAAGGCCCCTGGGCACGCTGAGATGTCCGCGGGGTTGCCGATCGAAAGGAAGACCATGTCTGGCCTCGAACCGGGCGGATCGCTCGCTAAGCTGCTCAGCTGGCGAGTGGCCGAGCGGCCCGATCGAGGTTTCGCCTTCGTCGAGGACGACGGCCCCTGGACGTACGTACAGCTGGCGGCGGCATCGGTGGAACTCGGTCGTCGGCTGGGCGGTCTCGCAGGCGGTGACCGAGTCATCCTGCGGCTCGGAAACGACGAGCGCTTCCTTCCGGCCGCCGCCGCGGTGTGGTGCCGCGGTGGGACGGTCGTTGCGATGCACCCCGCGACGCCGGTCGAGGACGTCGCCCGGATTGGCGCCGCCATGGATACGCGAATGATGATCTGCGATCCTGACGATCCGGTTGTCGGCGCCGTCGACCTCCCGACGCTGACCTTCCCGCGGTTCAGTCCCGAAGATGGAGCTGAGACCAGGGAGCTGGCCGCCGCTTTCGCGTCGCCGACAGGCAACGATGCACTCGCACCGGCGTTGATCCTGCTCACCTCGGGTTCGACCGGTGAGCCAAAGGGCGTCGTCCTGACCCACGACAGCGCATGGACAATGTTGCGGGCCACGGTGTCCTCCTTCCGGCGTGATCCGGGCCCGTCGCCGCTCGCCGCCGAGGGCAAGGCGCCGAACCTCATTGCCAGCCCGTTGTCACACACCGGCGGCGTGATCCGCCTCCTCGTCGCCCTGTACGTCGGGCGCAGTGTCGTGCTGCTCAAGAAGTTCGACGGCCGCAGCGCGAAACGCCTCGTCGACCGTCACCAGATCGACAGTCTCACGATCAATCCGACGATGATGCGGATGCTGATCGACGCGTTGGAGCCGGATGAGGCACTGGGATCAGTGCTGTATGTGTCGTCGGGTACGGCACCGCTAACCCCAGCCCTGCGTGAGGAGTTCGAGGCTCGGTTCAAAGTTCCGGTGCTGCAGGCCTACGGGCAGACCGAGACGTTCGGCGCTGTTGCGATCGAGAGCGCGCGAGATGTGCTGGCCGGACGTCGGCGCCCGGCATCGGTAGGCCGGCCACTGCCCGGTGTCACGCTGCGCCTGGTCAAGGCGGACGGGTCGGAAGCCGCTACCGGACAGGAGGGGGAGATCAGGGTCCGCACCCGGACGGCCATGGCTGGATATCTCGGCAGCGGGGACGCAAGCGCCTTGGACGACGAGGGCTGGCTGCGTACCGGTGATCTCGGCAAGCTCGACGAGGACGGGTACCTCTACGTAACCGGCCGGCTGAAGAACATCGTCATCTGCGGTGGCTTCAATGTCGTACCCGAGGAAGTCGAAGCCGCTCTGGACGCCGACCCTGACGTCCGAGAGTCGGTGGTCGTGGGCGTGCCTGACGATCGGCTGGGCGAAATTCCGGTGGCGCTCGTAGAGAGCAACCTGGCCGCGGCCGCCGTGCTCGACAATGTTCGCGTACGCCTGGCTGCGTACAAGCGGCCGCGACGAGTGTTCGTCGTCGATGCGCTGCCCCGTGTCCTGAATGGGAAAGTCGACCGACCCCAGTGTCAGAAGATCGCGCAGTCGCTGGTGGTGGAGGTCTGATCACCCGTCGGCGTTGGGCAGGTCGATATCCCAGCCCGGCCGTCTCTTCACACCCCGGTTGACCCGGTCGATGAAGTCGGGATCCATCTCTGGCATCGCGCCGTAAAGTGCCTTGCTTTGCGGATGGGGCAGGCTGATCTCCGTGCCGTCGACGATGTCCCGGAAGATCCGGGTGGCGACCTCTGCGATCACGCTCGGGTCGGCGGCGCTACCGGCCACCTCGAGCTCCCGGGTGAGATCGGTCGGAAGTGCAGGCGGAAACACTTCGATCACGCGTACAGGGGTGTCTCGCAGCTGGCGACGCAGGGTGAGCGTGAACATGTGCAGGCCGGCCTTGGTCGCGCTGTACAGCGGTTGAGCCTCCAATGGGATGAGCGCACCCGGCGTGCCGATGTTCACCAGTGTGCCGGGGAACTCGTCGCGGCCCAGCCGACGTCTTGCTTGCAGGAACATGCGGCACAGCTCAATCGGCGCGGCGAAGTTGACCTCGATCTCCTGACGCGCTCGGTCGGTGCTCGTGGTTGCACTACTGGCGTAGTCGTGTGCCCGCGTGAGTGCCGCATTGTTGACCAGTATGTCCACGAAATGGCCGGCTGCCTCGATAGTGGTCCAGAGACGCTCACGATCCGCCGGATCGGTTATGTCAGCGACGACGGTGCGCAGGCCGGGCTCGGCGGCCGCCGCCCGCTCCAGATTGCCCGCACTACGAGCGCAGACATAGACGTTGTAGCCGGCGGCGAGGAAGCATTTCGCCAAGGCGAACCCTAGCCCGACGGATCCGCCGGTGATCAGCACCGTCTGCTGGTTGTGTTCTGAATCCTGACTAGTCACGTCATCCTCGAGGTTGATCTTCTGGCACGCGTGACTGGTGAGCGACGCCGGGGGTGCGTCGCTCACCAGTGCCCGCTGGACGCCTATGGGTAGGTGACCTTTGCTCCGTCGATGATCGTTCCGCAGATCGGCACCGCATTGGCAACCGGGACGAACTTGCCGGAGGTCAGCTTCAGGATGTTGGTGCAGTTCTGCGAACCGAGTCCGCTGGCGGCCGAAATCGGGTTCGCGAAGTTCTCGGGTTTCTGCAGCCCCCCGCCGTCCCAGGTACCGGCTCTCAGCTTGCTGATGAAGTCGGCGGCCGATGCATTGGCACCGGCGAGCTTCAGTCCGGCGATGAACAAATCCGTCGTCATCCAGCCGATGTACTCCGCGAACGACGGGATATCCGTCGAGTTGGCGTAGGTCGCCAAAGCGTCCTGGAACGCCTTCGTTGCTGGGGTCGGTGCTTCGACCGGAGCGCCGGTCGTGATGAAGTTGATGCCTTCTCCGGCGGCCAGCGCATCCGGTGACTTCAGCAGATCGCCGCCGTAGCCAGTAGTTGTGACGACGGACTTGAGCTTGACGCCGGCTCGCTTCAGACCGACGACGATCGCGAATGCGGTGTTCGGCACGACGGGCATGTATAGGGCGTCTGCGCCAGAGGCTTTGATCTGCGCGACGACCGGCCCGACGTCAGTCGTACCGGGCGGCAATTGGTAGTTGGTGTAGGCCTTAGCCAGTCCGGCCCGCACCGTCGACTCCATGGCGCCCTTGGCGGCCAGCGTCGAGGCTGTATTGGCGTAGGCCACCACAGCCATCTTCGTCGCGCCCTCGGACTTGAAGAATGTGCCATACGTCGTCGAGACCTTGTTCAGATCTCCGAGTCCAAAGGCGTCGAACATGTTCGTGTAGGAGGGGTCGTGCCAGGCCGGACCGCCGTCGAAGCTGACCCCTGAGACTGGAACTCCGGCGGCTTTCGCGACCTTGGCACCAGCCGAGAAGAACGCGCTGTTGTCAAGAATGCCGTATACCTTGTCCTGCTGGATCAGCTTCTTCACCGCGGCCACGGTGCCCGCCGCGGTCGATGTGTCATCAGCCATGACGTACTTAATCTTGCGACCGTTGACGCCGCCCTTGGCGTTCTCCACGGCGAGGCGAGCCTTCACTCCGTTCTCCACGGTCGTGAATCCCGATGACAGCGATCCCGTCAGTGACGTAATCACGCCCAGCTTGATGTCCGCGCCGGCCTTCGCCGTCGCGGTGGGCTTGGCGCTAGGACCCGACGAGCCCTTTGTCGAACTGCAGGCCGACGCGGTCAGCGTAGCCACGACGGCCACCGCGACGACCGCTGCTGCTCGGCGGACTGGCTGTGTTCCACGAGTTGACCCGACGCGATCTTTGTGTTGCGCCGGACTGACGGTTGCTCGATACATGACGTCCCTCTGTCTGGTTGGGAACGAGGCCGGCTGGAGTTGCGAGTAAGATAACGAAGTAAACTAACTTAGCCAACTGTCGTTGGTCACGATAAGGTCACGGTCGTCTGGTCGAGGCTCTGGCGACGTTGAAATCTGTTAGAAAGCTGCGGGTTGCCTCGCTCGTCCACGGACGAGTTCAACGCCCGATCCACACGGGCACTCGCCTCTCGGCGAACGCGGTTGCCCCCTCGCGCGCATCAGCGGAGGAGAAGACGCGGTCGAGCAAGGGCTGCTGATTGGCAAAGCCTTCCTCGATCGTCCAGTCCAGCGCCTTGGCGACGATCTGCTTGGTGGCGGCGACAGCCAGGGGACCGTTCGCTGCGATGCGTGCGGCGAGATGCCGCGCGCCTTCGAGAGCTTGGCCGGGGTCGGTGAGGATGTTGACCAGTCCCAGGCGGTGTGCCTCGACCGCGTCGAGCGGATCCCCGGTGAGCGAGAGTTCCATCGCGACGGCTGGCGGGATGCGTCGCGGGAGACGCAAGAGACCGCCGGCGCCGGCCACCAGGCCACGCTTTACCTCGGGGAGGCCAAACTTGGCGTCCTGCGCTGCGACGATGAGGTCGCACGCGAGCGCGATCTCGCAGCCTCCGGCGAGCGCCCAGCCTTCGACCGCGGCGATCAGTGGCTTGCGTGGCGGTCGGAGGCAGATGCCGGCGAGCCCACGACCGGGGACGCTGGTGGTTTCGCCGGCCAGGTAGGCCTTGAGGTCCATGCCGGAGCAGAAATTGCCGCCGGCGCCGGTGATGATGCCCAATGCGAGCTCGCGTCGCTCGTCCAGCTCGTCGACCGCCGCAGCAACTCCTTCACTCACGGCCCGATTCACCGCGTTCCTGGCGTGCGGGCGGTTGATCGTAATGACTGCTACTCCGTCAATGTGCTCCACGAGAACTTCGTCCGTCACCGCTGACCTCCTGGTGAAGTACCACTTTCCGACCTACGCTCTGGCGTAGACGTCGCGCTGCCTTAGATAGTTAACTATGCTGCCTTAGTTGCCAATGTTCGACCAGATCCGTTCGGGGTCCGTCGCAAGGAGTGGTCGTGGTGCATCAGCCGATGAGAGGCGTCCGTGTCCTGGAAGTCGCGCAGTTCACGTTCGTGCCGGCCGCGGCGGCGATCCTGGCCGACTGGGGAGCCGAGGTGATCAAGGTCGAGCACGCCCAGACGGGTGACGCCCAGCGCGGCATCGTCCGCCTGCAGGGGTATGACGTCTACAGCAAGGGCAGCTCGTTCATCCCGATGATGGAGGGCCCGAACCGCGGGAAGCGCAGCATTGGTTTGGCGCTGGACAAGCCGGACGCTCGCCCGATCCTCGAGGAGCTGATCCGGCGCAGCGATGTGTTTCTCACGAACTTCCTGCCTGGCCCACGCTCCCGGCTCGGCATCGAGTTGGAGGACGTCCGGAAGATCAATCCGGACATCATCTACGTCCGGGGGAGCGGATTCGGGGACAGAGGCCCCGAGCGCGAGAAGGGCGGGTACGACTCGACCGCCTTCTGGGCTCGCGGTGGCAGCGGCGCCGGGGCGACCCAACCCGACGCCGACCAGATGGTCTTCATGCCAGCCGGGGCCTATGGAGATTCGATCGGCGGCATGACGATCGCCGGCGGCATCGCAGCGGCGTTGTTCGCCCGCAAAGCGACTGGTGAAACGTCCGTCGTGGATGTTTCGCTGCTCGGCGTCGGAGCCTGGGCAATGAACTTCTCGGTCAACCTAGCCCTCATGGCCGGCGGGCCCTTGCCCGTGAAGGCCGCCCCCAAACACGGCGCACCGACCAATCCGCTCGTCGGCACCTACAAGACATCCGACGGGAGGTGGATCATGCTGACGATGCTGCAACCGGGCGTGTATTGGCCCGAGTTCTGTCAGGTCGTCGGACGACCCGAACTCAGTACCGACGAACGCTTCAACGACGCTCACAAGATCATGGCCAACGCCGGCGACGCGGCATCTCTCGTCGCCGAGATACTTGCCCAGCGGACCTATGACCAGTGGCTACAGACCTTCCAGGGCATGAAGGGCCAGTGGGCAGCGGTACAGGACGCCTGGGCCGTGGGCCAGGACGAGAGCCTTCGAGCCAACGGGCACATCGCTGAAGTCGTCGACGCGGAGGGCGTCAGGCGTGAGTTGGTGAGCAACCCGGTTCAGTTCGACGAGACACCGCCGAGCTTGACGCGCGCCCCACAGTTCGCCGAGCACACCGACGAGATTCTGCGCGAGCTCGGCCTGTCCGATGACGACCTGCTGACGCTGAAGATCTCCGGCGCAGCAACCTGAGACTAGAGGGAGTGCTGTCATGCCTCTGCAAGAAGACATGAAGATCATCTCGGTCGATGACCATCTGATCGAGCATCCGCGCGTGTGGCAGGACCGGCTCCCGGAGCGGTTGAAGCAGGCGGGACCACAGATCATCGAGGACGACCAGGGACATCATGTGTGGCGATTCGAAGGCGCACTGTTTCCACAGATCGGGTTGAACGCCGTCGCGGGCAAGGATCCGCACGACTATGGCATGGAGCCCGTGCGTTACGAAGAGATGCTGCCCGGCTGCTACGACGCGAGTGAGCGGGTAAAGGATATGGACATCGATGGCGTTCACGCAGCGCTGTGCTTTCCTTCCTTTCCTGGCTTCGGCGGGGGCGTGTTTCATCGAGCCAAGGACAAGGAACTCGCCCTCGAGTGCGTCCGCGCGTGGAACGACTTTCAGGTGGACGAGTGGACCGCCGCGGCGCCGGACCGACTGATACCGCTCGGCATCCTGCCGACATGGGACACCGAGCTGGCGTCGGTCGAGGTAAGGCGTCTTGCCGCGCGTGGGACCAGAGCGGTGTCGTTCCCTGACAGCCCCACCTCGCTGGGGTTGCCGTCGTTCCATGATCCGGACTACTGGGACTCGTTCCTCTCCGTGTGCGAAGAGGTAGACCTACCACTGTGCCTGCACTTCGGATCAGGCAGCTTCGTCCCGGGATTCTCTTTCATCGACAAGGATCGTCCAGACGCGAATGCGCCCTGGGCCGTCGCTATCTCGCTGTTCTCGACGAACCTCATGTGGACGACGTCGGATCTCGTCTTCTCAGGCCTGCTGCAAAAGCACCCGAACCTCAAGATCATGTTGTCCGAGGGCGGCATCGGCTGGCTGCCCTACATGATGGAGCGAATGGACTACACCTGGGATCGGCATCGCTGGTACCAGGACATCAGCAAGACCGAGCGGCCGTCGGACCTGGTGAAGCGTCACTTCTGGGGTTGCTTCATCGACGACGTACACGGAGTCGAGAGCCGTCACGTCATGGGGGTCGAGAACCTCTTGATCGAGGTTGACTACCCGCACTCGGACTCGAACTGGCCGAACAGCCGCAAGCGAATCGCTGAGAACCTCGCTGAGGTCCCGGATGCGGAGGTGGCGATGATCGTCGAACACAACGCGCGGGGGCTGTTGAACTTCCACCGTTGAGCCGGGCTAGTGAGCCGAATCAGTCCGATGCGGGAAGCGCCTTGGCGGTCTTCACCGATAGCGGTGAGCCGCCGAGAGCGAGCGAACTCGTACCGCCCTTGGTGCAGAGGACTTCGAGGATGCCGTCGGGATCCTCGTAGCGCTTGCCCAACAGAGTCCCGTGCGAATGCTCGGCGACGGCCGGCCTCGTCTCTGCCGAGCTGTCCTTGGGATCAAGCATGACCGCACCGCCACAGGTCAGGTCGACGTCGGTCGACGGAGCGCGGATCACGACGATCGCCGTCGAGTCCGTCGTGCTCGCCAGCGCCTGCCCGACATTCAATATCATCGTCATGTCCTTCGTGTCGTGCTGGTGATGTGGCCACCAGGGGGCTAGCCGAATACCCAGCGGAGATCTGTTGGCTAACTAAGATCGTTACCTCTGCGCCAACGTGGTACTTCGCGTAGAGCGGGAGCACCTTGCCAGCGATCTAAACATAGTATGCTTAGTTTACTTGGGGGAATGACCTCGGGCTACGTCATGTTAGAGGGCGATTTTGGTGGTCCGGCGATTACACCTCACAGGTCCTGCGCGAATCACGTTTAGGAGGAGTCTTGACCAAGAGGCTTGAGGGCAAGGTGGCGTTCATCACCGGGGCCGCGCGCGGCCAGGGTCGGGCCCATGCGGTTCGCCTGGCCGAGGAAGGCGTCAAGCTCATCGCTATAGATCTCTGCGCCCAGATCGACACGGTCCCGTACCCGCTGGCGACGCAGGGTGATCTGGACGAGACCGCTCAACTGGTGACGGATGCCGGAGGAGAGATTCTCGCGGTTGCCGCCGACGTTCGCGACCTCGCTGCGTTGCACAAAGCGGTCGACGCTGGCGTGGAGCGGTTCGGCCGGCTCGACGGAGTCGTGGCGAATGCTGGAATCGTCAACTATGCCTCCGCTCTCGAGCTGGAGGCTCAGGCCTGGTTGGACATGATGGATGTCAACCTGACCGGAGTGTTCTGGACGATCAAGGCTGCGCTGCCGCACATCGTCGCGGGCGGCCGTGGCGGATCGATCGTAATGACGAGCTCGGTCGCCGGCCTTAGGGGAATACCGAACACCGCTCACTACGTCACGGCGAAGACCGGTCTCGTCGGTCTGATGCGAGCCCTTGCTGTCGAGCTCGGGCCCTACGGCATCCGCGTGAACACGATCCATCCGGGCAGCGTCAACACGCCGATGCTGCAGAACGAGGCCTCATACGATCTGTTCCTACCCGGACGCGAGAATCCGACTTACGAGGACTTTGCCCGAATCAACCAGGCCATCAACGTCCTGCCGATGCCGTGGGCGGAGGCGTCGAACATCAGCGACGCTGTCGCCTTCTTGCTGTCCGATGAGGCGCGGGTCATCACCGGCGCTGCCCTGCCGGCCGATTCAGGAATGTCCGTTCACTGGTAACGGCGGCAGAGCGCCTCAAACCAGCGTCACTACTTCGTCGATGACGGCTGAGTGGATGCCGATCGAGGTCTCTCTCATGTAGCCCTCGCGCAGCCGATGCGCTTTCTCGTAGGTGTCGGACTGCAGTGCTTGGTGCATGTCGGCTTCGGAGTCGAAGGCGATGTGGACGATCGCGTCGATCGGGTCCTCGGCGCCGTCGGTCATCACGTCGGTCAGGTAGTACTGGGTGTAGGACCGGGTCTGGGGTAGCGCCTTGTAGGTCGGGCCGTAGTCGAACTTCATGAAGTGCCGGAACTCCTCGGTCGTGATCTCCGGCTTCTTGCGTATGACGGTCAGCAGTGCGTACATGTCGTATCCTCATTCCTGAACAGCTGTACAGTTGAGCGTATCACGAACGGGTGTTCAATAGACGAGTGCCCCGAGTCGAATCCCGTGATCTGCGCGCCAAGCTCGTCGCTGCGGCGGTGGAGATGCTCGAGGCGCCGCAGGCGATCGCGGTGCCCTCGCTGCGGTCGATCGCCCGGGCCTGCCAGGTGGCCCCATCGGCGGTGTACTGGCACTTCCCGTCCGACTCCGAGCTGCGCGTGGCGATCCTGGACGCGGAGTACGCAGACCTGGCCGCCACTGTCGAACGGTCCCTGGCGAAGGCGCGCAAGGGCTCGAACCGTCTTGTGCTGGCCTGGCAGGCCTACGCGGCCTGGGGCCTGGCCCACCCCGGCGGGTACCAGCTTCTGTTCGAGAGCTCCGATCGGCTCGCCGCGACGAGGGCCGACGACGACCCACGTCCACCGGATCGATTCGTGGAACTGGCAGCGACGTTCGACCCGGCCGCGCCGCTGACCTCGGCCCGGCTGATGTGGTCGGCCGTCCACGGCATCGTGTCTCTTCGATTGCACAAGACCGACGTCGACTGGAAGATCAGCCTCGACACCGCCGTCAGCCACGTCGTCGCGGCGCTCAGTGCTGAACCACCTCGAGCGAAGCGGAAACCAGCGAGCTAACCGCCGTTCGGCGGCAGGAGCTGCTGAAACGTAAGACCTGGCAACGCATCGCCGGCCCGCCGACGCATCTGGCAGCCAGCCAACTGATCAATGGCCGTTGGCAGCTTTGTGTCGCCGGTGCGAGCGCAGCATTATGTCAAGTGAGCGTGCGACGATGCTAGGCGGTTGCGCGATATTTGCGCTCAGACAGTGGTAAGCACGCGGACGGACGAAGATCGCTGGCTGGCCCAACAATTTCGGGCTTGCCGCGTCCAGCCGCGGCTCTTACACGCTCGTACAGACGAGTATTCATGGCGCAAGGACTCGCTCACCGAGCTCGGTCGACGCGATCGCAGCGATCACGCCTGCCGGACGGTCGTGCTGAGCGCGAAGCAGCCGTAGGTCGTAGAGGTAGCCGCCGAACAGGGGTGCAGGTGTCCAGGAACGCTGTACTACGCCATCCGGGTTAGCGGGTTGGGGGTGGTGGTCCGGCGGTGGCGTCGTAGAGGCCGTCGCGTTGTCCACGCTCGGCAATCTCGTCGAGTGCCTCCCCGCGTTCGGCGCGGGCGTGGTGTTGGTAGTCGACTACGTCGGTAAGCAGGACTCGGCGGTGCCGCCCACGCATCTCGCAGGGGATCCGCCCATCGGTGAGGAGCCGGACGAGGGTGGGCCGGGAGCCGGCGGCCTCTTGCGTAGTCAGCATCGTGTTCTACGCCGTGACGGTGACGGCTTGACCTTGGGATAGGGCGGTGGCGACTTGGCGCAACGCGTCGAAGATCGGGTCGGGATCCGGAACCAGGGTAGCCATTCGAAAAAACGGAAACGGCCGAGTGAGGGTCATCAGAGGCTGGAGCGGTGGCGGTGTCGCGGTTGGTGACTCGCAGGCCGATCCGTCTACGGACCGATTCGCGCTGGTAGTCCGAATCGGGTGAGGTCAGCGGTGAGGAAGGACGTCACCTCGGCGACGCGTGTGTCGCGGATGGTGAGGACGTCGAGGCCGCCAGGGACGTAGTTCCTCGTGGTGTCGTTCCACAGGTAGGTACCGAAGGCGAGTTGGCCGTTGGCGGTGGTGGGCCGGAACCGCCACCGTGATTGCAGTGGGCCGCGGAGCAGGAAGG
>Ga0137415_10000200_pt1 | contig 51645 bp, 43 predicted proteins | sample CZODoug3_1_1_16f_FD_183082 | JGI IMG/M metagenome (GOLD analysis project Ga0137415, IMG submission 183082) | Vadose zone soil fungal communities from Angelo Coast Range Reserve, California, USA - CZODoug3_1_1_16fungal (Hybrid Assembly) | ecosystem: Environmental > Terrestrial > Soil > Vadose...
CTCCAGGCAGGCGAACGGGTAGCCGGTGTCGTGGTCGTTGAGGATCAGCACCGCCGACGCCCTCGGGATGCCGGCCGGCACGTTCGTCGGGAAGCTGGAAACCCACTTGATGCCGTCCACCCGGGTCTGTCCGCCGATCGAGGCCGGCAGCGCGATGATCCGGGAGGTCGGGCGGTCCGGGAACCGCAGGAAGTAGGACGGCGGGTTGACCGAGTCACCGGCGCCGTGCACCCGGTAGGTCTGCTCGACCAGCTCGACGATCTGCTTCTCGTTCCCGGCCAGCACCCGCTGCACCTGCGCGCCGGAGATCACCGAGAACGGCGGTGGCACGGCGGCGAGCCCGGAGACAGGCTGGGGCGCAGTGGAGTCGACGGCGGTCATCGCGCGGCCCCCGCAACGGTCGTCATGCAGTCGGCGAGGCGCACCGAGTCGGCCATCCCGACGAGCACCTCGCGCGGGCCCTCGAATGCCTCGCGGCTGTGCGCGGTACGGACGTTGTCGACGAGCATGAGGTCGCCGGCCTGCCACGGTTCACGCCGGGTGTGGGCCTGGTAGACGTTGTTGAGCAGCGCCACGACGTCCTCGCCGATCGGGTCGCCGTTGCCGAAGCGAGTGTTGAACGGCAGCGAGTCCGCGCCGTACATGTCCACCAGGAACTCGCGCACCTCCGGGTCCAGGGTCCACTCGTTGAGGAACGCGACCTGGTTGAACCAGCAGCGCCGGCCGCTGACCGGGTGGCGGACCACCGCGTAGCGGCGCTGCCGAGTGCGCAGCCCGCCGTCGCTCTGCCACTGGAACTCGATCGAGTTGGCCCGGCAGTAGTGCTCGACCTCGGCACGGTTGTCGGTGCCGAACGCCTCGGCGAAGGAGGCCCCGATCTCGTCGTTGTAGTTGCGGGTGAGCAGCCAGCCCTCCCGCTCGAACCGGGCGACCAGCTCGGCGGGCAGCGCGTCGAGCACGCTCGGCGCATCGGCCACGGCGGTCGCCCCGCCGGCGGTCGGCGCGCTCAAGCAGGCGAACATCATCAGCCCGGGGAACGCCAGTGTGTAGCTCAGCTCGTGGTGCATGCACATCTGCTGGTTGGCCGGCCACTTCGTCGAGGAGAACACGCCGTCGGCGTAGGGCGTCCGAGGCGCGAAGGACTCCTGCTCGGCCAGCAGGCCGTTGCCGCTCAGCCGGTGGAACACGGCGCCGGTGTCGACGTGGTCACGCAGGCCGAGGCCGCGGATCAGCAGCGAACCGTACTCGGCCACGAGGCCACGCACCGCGTCCCGGTGTTCGGCGGCCCAGGCCGGCGCCGCGCCGGGGGCGGACGCCCGCAGGATCGGGGGCTTGCCCGGTTGCAGGTCCAGGTCGAGCAGGGGGGCGGAGAAGGAGGACATGTCAGGTCCTTTCGGAGTCAGATTTGCGGTCAGGTGTGGTGTCAGAAGGTCAGGACGAGGCGAACAGGTCGGCGGCCCGCAGCACGGCGCGCGCCGTCTCGGCCGGGCGGGTGCGTGGGAAATAGTGGCCGCCGTCGGGCAGCTCGTGCAGGTCCACGTGCTCGGCCAGCGCCAGCCATTCGCGGTGCCGGCGCGGGTACTCCGCGGTGCTGGGGTCGTCGGCGGCCACGACCACCGTGACCGGCGCGGCAAGTGGCCCGGACGACTCCCCCGCCGACGCGTCCAGCGCGCCGGCCAGGTAATGGTGTGCGGCCCCGCAGTCGTGCCGGTAGGCCGCGCCGACGTGCTCGGCGCGCTGCGCGTCCAGCTCGGCGAGCTCGGGATAGCCGCCGTCCGCGCTGAGCCCGGCGGCGATCTCGGCGCCGCCGCGCCCGGCCAGCTCGGCCGCCGCGGTACGCCGGCCGGCCGCGGTGCCGGGCAGCTGCGCCCCGACGAACACCCGCCGCACGGCCACCCCGCGCCCCTCCAGCGCCCGGGCCGTGGCCACCGCGAACGCCGAGCCCGACGAGTGGCCCCAGAGCAGGATCCCGGTCAGGCGGCGCTCGACGATCTCGGCGACGACCTGGTCGACCACCTGCTCCAGCGGCGCGAACGACTGGCGCTTCGGGCCCAGATCGTGGCCGGGCAGCTCGACGGCGTAGACCGCCAGCCCGCTGCCTCGCAGCGCACCGGCCAGCGGTTGGAAGTTCACCGCGTTGCCGCCGGCGTACGGGAAACAGACCAGCGCACCGGCCCGCCCCGCCGTGGCGTCCCCGGCCGCCGTGAGCGGCTGCAGTAGCCCGGCCTTCGGCGCCGACCCGCCGTCCAGCACCTCGGCCAGCTCGGCAAGCACGGGCTGGCGGGTGATGTCCTTGAGCGACACCTCCTTGTTCAGCGCGATCGCCAGCTTCACCGCCGACAGGGACGTGCCGCCGAGGTCGAAGAAGTGGTCGGACCGGCCGATCTGGTCCACTCCGATGCCGAGCACCCGCGCCCACGCGGCCGCGATGCGCTGCTCGGTGGGCGTGTTCGGCGCCTCGTGGTCGACCTGCTCGACGGTCGCCAGGTCGCCGGCGAGCGCTGTCAACGCCTTCTTGTCGATCTTGCTGTTCGCCGTCAGTGGCAGGCTCTCCCGCCAGTGGAACACCGCCGGCACCATGTAGCCGGGCAGCGAGGCGCCCAGCCGCTCCCGCAGCAGCTCGACCTCCAGCGCGGCGGGACCGGCGTAGAAGGCGACCAGGTGCTTGCTCTGGTCGGCCCGCTCGGCGACCACCACCGCGCCGTCCCGCACGCCGGGCACCCGGAGCAGGGCGTTCTCGATCTCGCCGATCTCGATCCGGAAACCGCGGATCTTGACCTGGCTGTCCCGGCGGCCGAGGAAGTCCAGCTTGCCGTCCGGGTGCCAGCGCCCGAAGTCGCCGCCCCGGTAGAGCCGCTCGCCGGGACGGTGCGGGTCGGCCAGGAAGGCCAGCCGGGTGCGCTCCGGGTCGTTCACGTAGCCCCGCCCGACGCAGACCCCGGAGAAGACGATCTCACCGGGGGCGCCGAGCGGCACCGGCGACAGGTTCTCGTCGACGAGGTAGACCCGCACGTTGGGCACCGGCGGGCCGAGCGGCACCCGGTCCCCCTCGGGCGCCCGGTGCATCACCTCGTGGTTGGTGTCGTCCGAGGTCTCGGTCAGCCCGTAGGCGTTGACCAGCGCGATCCCGGGCTCGGTGGCGAACCAGCGCTGCGCGAGCTCCTTCTTCAGCGCCTCGCCGGTGACCGAGACGCACCGCAGGTCCGCCAGCTCGCGGGGGTGGCTCTCCAGGTAGGTGAGCACGACCTCCAGGTAGGACGGCACGACCTGCAGCACGGCCACCCGGCTAGCCACGATCGTGTCGAGGAACCGCTCGACGTCCAGGATCGCGGCCTGCTCGACCAGCACGGTCCGCCCGCCGACCAGCAGCGCGGACACCAGCTGCCACAGCGAGATGTCGAAGCACTGGGGCGCGGTCTGAGCGACCACGCGCCCCTCGGCGACACCGAGGTCGTCGATCTTGGCGTAGAGGTGGTTGAGCATGCCGGCGTGCTCGCACATCGCGCCCTTGGGCGTGCCCGTGGAGCCGGAGGTGAAGTAGATGTAGGCGAGCTGGTCCGCCTCGACGCGGATGCCGAGGTCGTGGTGGGCGTGGCCCTCCCGGTACGCCTCGTCGACGAACAGGGTCCGCACCCCGGCCAGGGTGTCGAGGGCCCGGTCCAGCGTGCCGGTCGACTCGGGTTCGGTGAGCACGAGCGCGCAGTCGGCCCGGGACAGCGTGGTCGCGATCCGGTCGGCCGGGAAGTGCGGCTCGATGGGCAGGTACACGCCACCAGCCTTGAACACGGCCAGCACGGCGACCATCCAGTCCAGGTTCCGCTCGGTGACCACCGCGACGACGTCCTCGCGGCGCAGGCCCCGCTCGAGCAGCGCCCGGCCCACCCGGTTGGCACGGGCGTTGAGCTGGCGGTAGGTCAGCTGCCGGTCCCCCTGCTCGGCCGCGACGGCGTCCGGGTGCAGGGCCACCCGCTCCTCGAACAGCTCGTGGAACCGGCGGTCGGGCAGCTCCCGGGTCGGCCCGGCCATCCCGACGAGCTGCAGCTGCCACTCGTCGGCGGACAGCAGGCTCTGCCGGCGGTGCTCAGCCCCCGGGTCGGCGGTGATCAGGGCGAGCGCGGTGCGGTGGTAGCCGGCGATCCGGGCGGCGCAGGCCGCGTCCAGCACGTCGGTCCGGTAGCGCAGCCGCAGCACGAGCTGCCCGCCCCGGTGCTCGATGCCCACCCGCAGCACGGTGCCCTCAGCGAGGCCCGCCCCGCTGTCGAGCGCGGTGTCGAGCGCGGTGCCGAGGTCGGGGGCGAAGACCGTCTCGAACGGCCGCCCGGTCAGCCCCAGCTCGCGGTGCAGCGCGGCGACCGGGAAGTCCCGGTGCGCGAGCAGGTCGGACTCCGCGGCAGCGGCGCCGCCAAGCACGGCGCGCCAGGTGTCGGGTTCGGTGGACAGTCGGCACGGCAGCGGCTCACCACCCGGGGCCGGCAGGTAGCCGGTGACCACCTCGCGCTCGCCGCACAGCGCGGCGAGCACCGCGGCGTGCGCGGCCAGCAGCACCGAGCTCAGCGGCACCGCCAGCTCGGCCGCGAGTCGGCGCGCCGACTCGACGAGCTCGGCCGGCAGAGCCTCCTCATGCGCGCCGAACCCGGGCGTCGGGTCGAGGGACCACCTCGGGATCGCGGTGCAACCACCGGCGACCAGAACCCCGCGCCAAAACTCCCGACCTGTACTCATCTGAGTTCCCATCGAAATCGTCCCCCCACTCGTCCGGCTATGCGCAGCCGACCAGGGCGGCGCCCCGGACTTCGCTACTGAGTTGTCTGGTTGCGGCGGGCACGCCGCGCATTTCCCGGGCCGGGTTCCCGCCCCATTGTTCGCGTTCCGGGATTTCTTCGCCCTTCATCAGGAATGAGTCGGGCGCGAGCACCGCGCCGTCCCCGATCGTCACGCCGTAATGGACGAACGCGCCGACTCCCAGGGTGACGCCAGTCCCGATCGCGGTGCGGTCGGACTTGAATGCACCGTCCTCCTGGGAATGGCACTGGATGACGCTGCCCGCATTGAGCGTGCAGTGGTCGCCGATGGTGGCGAACGTCCGCTCGGTCAGGAACGCGCCGTCGTCGAACACCTGGCGGCCGATACGCACGCCGAGCAGCCGCCAGATCGTGTTCTTGAACGGGGTGCCGTTGAAGACCTGGAGGTACGCGTCCGCGCACACCTTCCAGAACCGTTCGTGCCGCCAGAAGTCGGCGTCGTAGATCGAGCAGCCGGCCGGCCGCAGGGCCTGCAGCCGCCGCGCGACGGCGTCGACCGACACGTAGTAGACGACGCTGAACAGCAAGGTCAGCACGTTGGCCAGGGCGACGATCGGTGCGCCGAACGTCGGGTAGAGGTCCAGGGTGCAGGTCGCCAGCAAGGTGATCCCGTAGAAGTAGATCCACCGGACCAACAGGTACAGGCCCATGCTGACGCCGTTGTGCCGGTTCTTCGCGCGGAGCCGGCGGCGCAGTTCCGCCGCGTCCTTCACCTCGAAGTTGTTGTCCCGCTCGACCGAACGGGGAATCTCGAAGCTGGGCGAGCCCAACAGGCCGACGCCCTCCCGCACCGGACCGTCCAGCGGCACCATGACCTTTGTTGCGAGCAGACAGTTGTCGCCCGTGCGGCCGCCCGATGGATAGGCAATCCGGTTACCCAGGAAATTGTGTGCCCCGATCGAGGCGCGGGATACCCGGAAGGACGTGTTGGAGTACTCCGCATTGATGATCGAGAGACCGTCCGCGACCACCGTGCCACTGCCGACCGAAACCAGGTACGGGGTTTCGTGCCGCACCTCGGTGCCAAAGTTCGACCCCGTCTGCTCGGCGCCGGAAAGCCCGTACCCGAGGTGGCGCAGATAGTGCAGAATCGCGGAGCTGTCGCCGAAGAGCCGGGTCAGGAAACGTCGGTTGGTCAGGCGCGTGATCGTCCGGTGTGCCCAGTAGTGGAAGCCGTAGAGCCGGTAGACCTTGCCCGGCACCAGGACGAGGTTGAGCACCCGGGGCACGGTGACCACGAGCAGCAAACCGGCCAGCGCCGAGCCGAAGAACAGCACGAACGAGACGGCCAGCGTGTCGCGGTAGAAGGCCCCGGTCTTCAGGGCCAACGTGCCGGGGTCGAGCACCGCGGCGAGCTGCGGGAGCTCGGCGAACAGCATGTACGCGCCGCCGACGAACAGCGGCACGGACAGGACCAGCATGTTCAGCAGCTGCGCAGTCGGGAACAGGATCCGGCGCAGCAGGCCAGGGGCGGCGGGTCGCACCGAGCAGTAGTTCAGCTCGGTGCGCTGCGCCGGCGAGCCGTGCCAACGCTCGTCCTCGGGCACCGCCTGGCCGGTGTGCAGCGCGGACGTGTGGCCGAGCTGGGCGCCGTCGCCCAGGGAGGTGTCGATGTCCAGCACCGTCGCCTCGCCGACGAACACGTCCCGGCCGAGGGTGACCGCGCCCGTCTGGATCTCGCCGGCGTGCGCCCGGTAGCAGGCGAACGACGAGTCCTTGCGGATCACGGTGCCCGCGCCGATGGTCAGCAGGTCGGTGCACACCGGCACGGTCTGCGAGAAGATCGCCACCCTCGGGCCGATCTTCGCGCCGAGCGCCCGCAGGTAGAGCACGTACAGCGGCGAACCGACGAACCGGGCCAGCGGGCTCGTCCGGATCATCGTCTTGACCACCCAGAAGCGCAGGTACGCCAGGCTCCAGACCGGGATCCGCTGTGGCTTCCACCGGCCGACCAGCACCCATTTCGCCACGATCGGCAGCGTGCACAGGGCGGCGAAGCTCACCGCGCCGAACACGACCGACCGCAGGTAGATGTGCAGCAGGCCCTGGGCGGCGGAGATCCATTCGTAGCCGCGGACCATGACAAGTCCGGCCACATAGGAGTAGGCGAGGAAGAACAGCAGCTGCAGCGTGCCGCAGAGGAGGTAGCGCACCCGGCCGGCCGGCTGGACCACGTCCACCGGCGCCGGTTCCAGCTCCCGCACGTCGGCCGCCGTGGCCGACGGCTGCGCGAATGCGGCGGCCAGGCTGGCGATCGTGGAGTTCCGGTAGATGTCCTTCATGGACACCGTGGGCAGGTCCGCCCGCTTGCGGACCCGCGCGCAGAACTGCGCCATCACCATCGAGTCGGCACCCAGGTCGTCGAAGAAATGCCCGTCCACCGGCACCCGGTCGACCTTCAGCACACCGGCCAGCACTGCGGCCAGCTCGCCCTCGACGTCGGTCGCCGCCGGTCCGGCGGGACGGACGGACGGGGTCAACAGGTCAGCGGGGCCGGCCGGCGGGGACAACAAGTCAGTGGGACCCGAGGGCAGCGCCAACAGGTCGGGGCCGGCCGGCGGGGTCAGCAGGTCTGGGCCCGAGGGCAGGGTCAGTAGGTCGGGGCCAGCCGGGAGAGCCAGCAGGTCGGGGGCGGGCGCGGCCGACAGCTCCGGCGTGAGGGCCAGGTCGGTGAGGCGCAGCGGGCGGGTCCGGGGGTCCAGCTCGGACAGGTCGGTCCGGTGGTCGAGCGCGGGGCGCCGCTGGATCGGGCCGTGGTACTCGATCCGGCCGGACGGGTCGACGCGGCCCCGGTCGCCGGTGCGGAAGATCCTGCCCGACGGGTTGCCCGGGATGCCGAGGAAGTCCGGGATGAATGCGGTCTCGGTGAGCTCGCGGTCCAGGTAGCCGCGGGCGAGCCCGATCCCGGCGATCCCGATCTCGCCGATCTCACCGTGCGGCAGCGCGCGGTACGGGTCCGCGACGTCCAGGATGACCGTGCTGTAGGTGGGCAGTGGCACGCCGAGGGTGGTCGGGCGGCCCGGGTGCAGCTCGGTCCAGACGGCGGCGACGGTCGCCTCGGTGGGGCCGTAGACGTGCAGCAGCCGCCGGCCGGGCCGGTGCCACCGGGTGACCAGCGCGCTGGGGCAGCCCCGCCCCGACACGACCAGCAGCCGCAGGTGGGGCAGCTCGCCCTCGATGCCGGCCAGCAGCTCCGGCGAGCCGCACAGCACGGTGACGCGCCGCGCGCGCAGCAGCTCCGACAGCGCCCGCCCCCTCGGCCGCGCGCCGGTCGGCGCCGGCACCAGGGTCGCGCCGCAGAACCACGGCACCCAGGTCTCCACGAAGGAGCGGTCGTAGGCAACCGGCAGGCCCTGGTAGACCCGGTCCCCCGGCTGGATGCCGCACACCTCGGCGGCGACCTTGACGAAGTTGCAGATGCTGCGGTGGTCGACCAGCACGCCCCTGAGCTGGCCGTCCGGTCCGGTGGTGTAGCTGATGTAGGCGAGCTGGTCGTCCAGCGCGCCACGCTCGGCCTCGATCAGGCGGCGCGCGTCCTGCTCCTCGATCAGCGGTGCGGCCCGGTCCAGGCAGATCAGCTCGGCGCCGACGCCGGCCATCAGCTGGACCGCCCGCAGCCGGGCGGCCACCCGGGACACCGAGAGCACGGTGCGCACTCGAGCGTCCGTGACGATGTGGGCCAGCCGGCGCGCCGGAGAGGCGACGTCCATCGGCACGAACGCGGCGCCGATCTTCAGCACCGCCAGCATGGCGAGGTAGGAGTCGGCCGGCCGGTCGAACAGCAGCGCGATCCGGTCGCCGGGGCCGGCGCCGTGCAGCCGCAGGTAGCGGGCCAGCTGGTTCGCCCTGGCGTCCAGCTCGTCGTAGCTGAGCGACCTCTCGGCATCCACCGCGAGCTGGCCGGCCGGGCCGTACCGCTGCGCCCAGTCGCAGCGCTCCTCGAACAGGTGGTCCAGGCGCTCGCCCCGACGCACCCGCCAGCCCTGTGCCTCCTGGTGGTCGACCAGGACCAGATCGGAGATCGGCCGCCGAGCCTCGGCGGCCCCGGCCAGCCCGGTCGGGGTCTCGTCGAGGCGCTGCCCCACTGCGCTCATCGCGTACTCCTTAGCCATCGCGGCGTTGCGTTCGGCCACTTCGGCGGCACGGGTCAGGCTGACCGGGAACTGGCGGGCTCATCGGTGCTGAGCACGTCCTCGCCGTACAGGTCGTGCAGCCAGTTGGTCTGGTAGACGGTGTCCAGGTAGCGCTCGCCGAGGTCGGGGGCGATGGCCACGGCGGTGAGCTCGGGCGCGCCGCGCCGGCTCAGCCACTGGGTCGCCGCGCTGACCACCGTGCCGGTGGAGCCGCCGAACAGGAAGCCCCGCCCGGCCAGCCGGTGGCAGGCGCGGATCGTGTCCGCCTCCTCGACCCGGATCACCTCGTCCACATAGGACGTGTCCAGCTGCGCCGGGCGGACGCTGGTACCGAGGCCGGGGATCATCCGCCGGCCGGCCGGACCACCGAAGGTCACCGAGCCGACGCTGTCCACCGCGACGATGCGTACCGGCCGGTGCCACTGCCGGAAGTAGCGGGCGCAGCCCATCAGGGTCCCGGTCGTGCCGGCCCCGACGAAGAGCACGTCCAGCCGGGGAAACTGTCGGGCGATGGCCGGCGCGGTCCTCCGGTAATGGGCCTTCCAGTTGTTCGGGTTCTTGTACTGGTTGAGCCACACGTAACGCTCGTCCGAGGCGCACATGGCCTCGACGTAGTTGATTCGGGCGCCGAGATAACCGCCGGTCGCATCGGGCTCGGTCACGGTGTGCACCTCGCTGCCCAATGCCTCCATCAACCGCCTGGTCGAGAGGTTGCAGCGGGAGTCCGTCACGCAGATGAACTTGTAACCCTTGCTCGCGGCAATCATGCTCAGCGCGACGCCCAGGTTGCCCGACGAGGACTCGACCAGCACGGACCACGGGTTCAACAGGCCGTCCCGCTCGGCGGCCTCGACCATTTCGGCCGCCGCCTTCAGCTTGATCGAGCCGGCGAAGTTGAAGCCCTCGCACTTGAGATAGAGCGGCTGCCCGAATATCGACCGGAGGTCGACGTAGAGCTCGTCCTCATTGAAGTCCTGCGGAACCGATATCACCGGCATGACGACCCCCTCTGCGCTTCGTGTGCAAGTCTTTTTCTGTCGGCCGCCAGGCTGAGAAACCCCCCGATAACCCATCCGGCACGGTGCTAAGAGTGGAGGCGGTGACGATCTCGAACGAGGGTGCGAGCACCACGCCGGGCAGGGGCTACCCCCAATCAAGAGGGGGGTTTGCCCCCGTGCCCAAAAGGGGGGTTCGGGTGCAAGGGGGCGTGTGACCTCGGCTGATGGCCGAGCCGCTCGCCGATTCATAGGCATCACATAAGCTCGACGGCCGCGGCGCCGCCCAGCCGGCTGGTTCATCAGCGGGTCACGATCTAGGGTCAACGTCTGTGGAGAAGCGACATGCGAAGAGGCTCGGCCGCGACGTCGGCGTCATCGGCCTGGGCTGCTGGCAGCTCGGGGCTGACTGGGGGCAGGTCAGCGAGGCCGATGCCCTGACGCTGCTGGAAGCGTCCGTCGAGGCCGGCGTCACGTTCCTGGACACCGCCGACGTGTACGGCGACGGCCGCAGCGAGACCCTGGTCGGCGAGTTCATCAAGGGGCGCAGCGGGCTGACCGTGGCGACCAAGATGGGCCGCCGGCTGCCCGAACAGACCCCGGAGGGCTACTCCCGCGCGAACTTCCGCGCCTGGAACGACCGCTCGCGCGCCAACCTCGGCGTGGACACCCTCGACCTGGTACAGCTGCACTGCCCGCCGACCGAGGCCTACTCCCGGAACGAGATCTTCGACGCCCTCGACGAGCTGGTCGCCGAGCAGCGGATCGCCGCCTACGGCGTGAGCGTGGAGACCGTCGACGAGGCACTCACCGCGATCGCCCGGCCGGGCACCGCGAGCGTGCAGATCATCCTCAACACCTTCCGGCAGAAGCCGCTAGAGCAGGTGCTGCCGGCGGCCGCGGAGGCGGGCGTCGCGATCATCGCCCGGGTGCCGCTCGCCTCGGGGCTGCTGTCCGGGCGCTACACGGCGGCCACCACGTTCGGCGCGGACGACCACCGCAACTACAACCGGGACGGCTCGGCATTCGACGTCGGCGAGACGTTCTCCGGCGTGCCCTACGACGTCGGCCTCGAAGCGGTCGAGCGGCTGCGCCCGCTGGTGCCGCCCGGCGCGTCGATGGCGCAGTTCGCGCTGCGCTGGATCGTCGACCAGCCGGGCGTCACCGTGGTCATCCCCGGGGCCCGCAACACCGCGCAGGCCGCCGGCAACGCCGCCGCCGCCGACCTGGCCCCGCTGGGCGCCTCGGCGCACGCCAAGATCCGCGCCGTGTACGACGAGCTGATCCGGCCGCACGTACACACCCGCTGGTAGTACCGCCGCGCCGCCGGCCACCCGAGGGTGGCCGGCGGAGTGAGACCGCGCCGCTCAGTGGGCTCCGGGGCCGGCACCGCTCGCAACAGCCCGCTCGATGTCGGCCGCCGGCAGGGCGACCGCGCGGGCCCAGTAGTAGATCGCCAGCGAGAATGCGCTGATCAGCGCGATGTCCCACCAGAGCGGCAGGTGCCCCTGGGCGCCGGCGCCGAAGCCGCCCTGCCAGGAGATCAGCCCCATGCCGACCAGGTAGCCAGGCAGCCAGCTGGCCGCCCGCCAGTCCAGCACCGGCGCGTTCGGCAGCCGTCGGCGGATTGCGAACCAGGCGTAGCCGCCGAGCAGCAGGTAGCCGAGGATGATCGCCAGGCCCAGCCGCCAGAGAGTGTTCCAGCCGGCCCAGTAGATGATCAGGTTGGCGACCACGAAGGACAGCGGCGCGACCACCGGGCCGCCCGCCAGCCGGTAGGGGCGCGCCCGGTCGGGCAGCCGGTCGCGCAGCACGCCGAAGGCGAGCGGGGCCCCGGCGTACATCAGCACGCTGGCCGAGGTGATGAAGCTGACCAGCTGCTGCCAGCTGGGGAACGGCAGGAAGCAGATCACCCCGGTGCCGAAGGAGGTCGCCAGGCCGAACCACGGCACGCCCCGCCGGTCGGTCCGCTCGTAGATCCAGGGGGCGTAGCCATTGCGGCTCAGCCCGAACGCGATCCGCGAGGCCGCCGTCGTGTAGATCAGACCGGTGCCCCCGGGCGAGATCACCGCGTCGATGTAGAGCACCCAGGCCAGCCAGCCCAGCCCGACGAGCGTGACCAGCCCCGCGAACGGCCCGCTGATCCCGGGGAAGTCGAGGCCGGCCCAGCCGCCCGCGAACGCGCCATCGGGCAGCGCGGCGATGAACACGACCTGCAGTACCAGGTAGATCACCGCGCCCAGCAGCACCGAGCCGATGGTGGCGCGGGGGATGTCCCGGCTCGGGTTGCTGCTCTCCCCGCCCAGCTGGATGGCCTGCTCGAAGCCGAGCAGCGCGAAGATGATGCCGCTGGTGCTGATCGCGCCGAGTACGCCCTTGACCCCGTACGGGGCGAACCCCTGCGCGACGAAGTTGCCGCCGTGGAAGTGGGTCACCGCGAGCACCAGGATGGTGAACAGCGGCACGGCGATCTTCAACCAGGTGGCGGCGCTGTTGGTGTGGGTGAGCCGCCGCACGCCGAGCAGGTTCACCGCGACGAACCCAGCCATCAGCACCACCGCCACGGCGAACCCGCTCGGTGTCAGCGTCTGGTCGGCGTGCAGCCACCCCTGGGCCCACGACCAGTGCCCGGCGTAGCCGATCAGCGCCTCCACCTCGATCGGGGCGATCGTGGCCGAGCCGAGCCAGGAAAACCAGCCGAACGACATTCCGGCCAGCCCGCCGAAGGCGTAGTGCGGGTACCGGGCCGTGCCGCCGGCCACCGGGAACAGTCCGCCAAGCTCGGCGTGCACCAGCGCGAGCAGCACGATGGCCACCGCCCCGATGGTCCACGAGACGATCGCCGCCGGGCCGGCTACCACCACCGCGTTCTTCGCCCCGTACAACCAGCCCGAACCGATGATCGAGCCACCGGACGCCCAGAGTAGCCCGACCAGGCCAATATCGCGGCGCAGCGAGGTGCGGGCCGCTGGCCTCCCCGGGTCGAGCTCTTCGGCTAACGACACAACAGGCCTCCGATGGTGTGCTCGGGCACGGCGCTATGGGGTTCGAACGGTGAGGTTGGGACTCGGGACCGTGAGGTTCGGGACGGCCCGCGCTCAGGCGGGGCCGAGGAAACGCAGCGTGGCCAGTGCCAGGGCACGGGTGACCTGAACGGTCTCGGTGAAGGACACCCGTTCCCGGGGGCCGTGCGCCAGCCGAACGTCACCCGGTCCGAAATGCACCGTGGCGATGCCCGCCCCGGTGTAGAGCCGCAGGTCACTGCCGTACGGCGCGCCGCGGGGTTGCGGTGCCGAGCGGCCGGTCAGCTCGGCGTGCGCGGCGCGGACGAGGTCGGGCAAGGGGTGGCCGGGCGGCGTGGGCGCCTCGGTGCCCGGGAAGCCCGGGCTGGCGGTCAGCTCAGGCAGGTCCATCGACCACAGGTCGACGTCGAGGCCCAGCCGGTCGAGCCGCCCGGCGAGCACGTGCTGGCACTCGGACTCGGCGGCGCTGCCGGTGACGCTCGGGATGGCCAGCAGCTCCAGCAACGTCGCACCGAGCGCGTCCTCGTCGATCGCGGCGAGCACGGCGGACTCGGCGGGGCCGAGGTTGGCGGTCATTGGCGGCACTCCGACCTCGCGTCCGAACAGGGCTTTCGGATGCTAGGTTCGGCGAGATTGCACAATCAATCACCAAAACTTGCAGATCAGATATGAAATCTTGCAACATTGCGCCTTGATCGGCGATTTATTGTTGGTCCGAGGCGCCCGTTCGGCCGGAGGCAGACCAGTGGACGCCATCGACGAAGACATCATCCAGTGCGTACTGCGGGACGCGCGCAGCACGTACGCGGAGATCGGCAAAGCCGCCGGGCTGTCCGCGCCGGCCGCCAAACGCCGCCTGGACCGGCTGGTAACGAGCGGCGCCATCCGGGGTTTCACCGCGCTGATCGACACCCAGAGCCTCGGTTGGCGCGCGGAGGCGTACGTCGAGGTCTACTGCAAGGGCAACCCGCCTCCGCTCACCCTGCGCGACAGCCTGGAGTCCGTGCCCGAGGTGATCGAGGCCTGCACCGTGTCCGGGCCGGCCGACGCGTTGCTCTACATGCTGGCCACCGACATCCCGCATCTGGAACAGGCCATCCAGCGGCTGCGGGAGTCCCCCGTGATCGACCGCACGGAGAGCGTGATCGTGTTGTCCCGGCTGATCAGCCGGCCACGCGTCTGACCAGGCGGCGCCGGCTGATCCGGCCGCGCAGGCTACGGGGCCGCGCCGGTCCCGCCAGCCGCGTCGGACCCGCCAGCCGCGCCGGTCCCGGCCGCGGCGCCGAGCTGGCGGGAGATGCCACGCGCCGCGGCCCGCACGGCGGGTACGAAGCGGCGGGCGTCGGTGCCATACGCGGGCACGATCACCGACAGCGCCGCGACCACACCGGCCGGCCCGTACACCGGCGCGGCGACGGACACCGACACCGTCTCCATCTGGCGGACGGTGATCGCGTGGCCGGCCCGCCTGATCTTGGCGAGCTCCCGACGCAGCTCGGCGGGATCGATCACGGTGAGCTCGGTGTACCGCTGGAGCGGCTGCGCCAGCAGCTCGTTGACCAGCGCCAGGTCGGCGTACGCGAGCAGCACCCTGCCGACCGCCGTGACGTGCCAGGGCAGCCGCAGGCCCGGCCGCGCGATGATCGGCGTCGCGTGGTGGCTGAACAGCCGCTCGACATAGACCACCTCGGCGGCGTCCAGCACCGCGAGCTGCACGTTCTCGTGGGTCACCTCGTAGAGGTCCTCCATGAACGGCAGCGCGGCGTGGCGCAGGTCGTTGCTCCTCGGCGCGAGCGAGCCGATCTCCCAGAGGTGCAGCCCGACCTGGTAGCGGCCGTGCTCGTCCCGTTCCAGCGCGCCCCACCGGGTCAGCTCGCCGAGCTGGCGGTGCGTCGAGGAGATCGGCCGGCCGAGCTTGCGGGCGATCTCGGACAGCGTCAGCACCCGCGACCGGGTGGAGAAACAGTCCAGCACGGCCAACGCCCGCTGCGTGCTCGTCGGCACCGCTCCGCCCACAGCCATCCCTCCACCCCGACCCGCCCGACCAACCGACCGCCCGACCAAGATTCTTCCCCCAGGGTGGAAAGCCTAGGTCCCCGGGCGGACTCGGCGGGAGATGCTCCGTCGGCCCGGCTCGAACGCTCCGGGAGAGGGGGTGGTCGTGGCGATGGACGGAGTGCGGATCGCGCTGGTCGGCGCCGGCGCCTTCGGTACCAAGCACCTCGATGCCCTGTCGGTGATCGACGAGGCCGAGGTCGTCGCCGTGGTGAGCACCCGGGTGGAACAGGCGCAGGAGGCCGCGACGCGGTACGGCGTCGGGCACGTGGAGACCGACCTGCGCCGGGTGCTGGACCGGCCGGACATCGACGCCGTCGTGCTGGCCACCCCCACCCCGCTGCACGCCGACCAGGCCGTCGCAGCGCTGCGGGCCGGCAAGCACGTGCAGGTGGAGATCCCGCTCGCGGAGAGCTGGGCCGACGCGGTGCGGGTCGCCGAGGCCGCCGAGCGGACCGCTTCGGTGTGCATGGTCGGGCACACCCGCCGGTTCAACCCCTCGCACCGCTGGGTGCACGACCGGATCCGGGCCGGTCGGCTCGCGCTCCAGCACCTCGACGTGCAGACCTACTTCCTGCGCCGGAGCAACCTGAACGCGCTCGGCCAACCCCGGGACTGGACGGACAACCTGCTCTGGCACCACGCCGCGCACACCGTCGACCTGCTGCGCTTCCAGACCGGGCAGGAGGTGGTCGCCGCGCATGTGCTGGCTGGGCCGACCGACGCCGGCCTCGGCATCCCCCTGGACATGTCGATCCAGCTGCGCACCGCCGACGGGACGCTGGGCACGCTGGCGCTGAGCTTCAACAACGACGGCCCTTTCGGCAGCGTGTTCCGCTACATCGGCGACACCGGCACCTACCTTGCGCGCTACGACGACCTCGACACCGGGCACGGCGAGCCGGTCGACCTGTCCGAGGTCGGCGTGCCCGGCAACGGCGTCGAGGGCCAGGACCGCGAGTTCGTCGCGGCGATCCTGGGCGGCCGGGAGCCGGAGTCGAGCGTGTCCGCCGTGCTGGGCAGCTACCGGGTGCTTGCCGACCTCGACGCGCAGCTCGCCGCGGCAGCCCCCCGATGACCGGCGCACCCACCGAGCGGCGCACCCAGGTGGCGATCATCGGCGCCGGGCCGGCCGGGCTGTTCCTGGCGCAGCTGCTGCACCGCCACGGTGTGCACAGCGTCGTGCTGGAGGCCCGCGACCGCGGCTACGTGGAGGCCCGGATCCGGGCCGGCGTGCTGGAGCAGGGCACCGTCGAGCTGCTGCACCAGCTCGGCGCGGGCGACCGGCTGGCCCGGGAGTCCCTGCGGGAGAACAGCTTCGAGCTGCGGCTGGACGGCGAGCGGCATCTCGTCGACGTCCTCGCCCTGAGCGGCGTGCCGATGACCGTCTACGGCCAGCAGGAGATCGTCAAGGACCTCATCGCGCTCCGCCTCGACCGACAGGGCGAACCACTGCTCTTCGACGCACCGGTCACCGCGATCGACGGCGCCACCACCGACCGGCCCAGCGTCGTCTACCGGCACGCCGGCCAGAGCCACACCCTGCACGCCGACGCCGTCGTCGCCGCCGACGGCTTCCACGGCGTCGGCCGCCAGGCCATCCCCGGCGCCGCGCTGCGGACCTACCAGCGGGAGTTCCCGTACGCCTGGCTCGGCGTGATGGCCGAGGTCGCGCCGTCCTCCGAGCACGTCATCTACTCCCGCCACGCCGAAGGGCTCGGCATGCTGAGCCCCCGCTCCGCCACCCTGTCCCGGCTGTACCTGCAGGTCGACCCGGGGGCCACTCGCGCGCAGTGGCCCGACGCGCGCATCTGGGAGCACCTGCACCGCAGGCTCGCCACCGACGACGGTTGGACCCTGCGCGAAGGCCCCATCGTCGAGTTCTCGGTGGCCCCGATCCGGGCGTTCGTCGCCGAACCGATGCGCCAGGGCCGGCTCTTCCTGGCCGGCGACGCCGCCCACATCGTGCCCCCCACCGGCGCGAAGGGGCTCAACCTCGCCGTGCGCGACGTCCAGGTCCTGGCATCCGCACTCGCCGCGCTGGTCCGGCACCACGACGACCGGCTCGTCGAGCGCTACTCCGAGCAGTGCCTGCGGCACGTCTGGTGGGCGCAGTACTTCTCCTGCTGGTTGACCCGGCTGGTGCATGCGTCCGACGACCCTGTCGAGCAGCACCTCGCCCACGCCGAGCTGCGCACCGTGGTCGACAGCCTCGCCGCGCGGACCCTGCTCGCCGAGAACTACGTCGGCTCACACCGGGCGGTCGCACCCGTCGCGAGCTAGCCGGCCGTTCTGACGATCACCCCACCACTAGCGCACGGAGATGTCGAGCACGTCAATGGAGACCGCGGCGGGCCCCGGCACGATCTGACCGTCGGGCTGGCGGCTGAACACGCGGCGCCGGGTGGGGAAGGTGATCCCATCGACGGTCCGGTGCCCTTCGCTGAGGTGTGCGGCGGGCACGCCGCCGACGACCTCCGCCGTGTAGTCGTGGCGGCGCAGCAGGCCCGACTCGTCGAAGTAGAACTCCTGGACCCGGCTGTGCGTCGCGATGGCATCGGGGTACTCGACCCGCAGCCGCCGCCAGGTCTGCCCGTTCTGCGACCAGGGCTCGACCTCCTCGACCACGAATCCGGGCCGAGTGAACAGGAACGGGGCGGTCAGGTAGTTCCACATGGCGTAGCCGGAGAAGTAGACGACGTGCAGCTCGTCCCACGGGGTCTCCGGCCGATGACCCGCGAACGCGGCCCTCGGGTCGTCCCGCTCGGCGAGCACCCGGCCGTCGTCGCCCTCGATCACCGTGCGCGCCGGCTCGAAGAGGCTCCGCCGACCCGGCGCGTCGAACGGCCGGTAGCCCAGTCGCTCGCGATGCAGGTCGAGCGTCACGTGCGTGTCCGCCAGGATCCCGCCGTGCCCCTTGCGCTCCCACAGCAGGCCACCGATGGCCACGTGCGCGGTGATCTCGGTGAGCCGATCCCACCGGTCCAACCCACCGTGTGACTCGACGACAAGATCTAGCAGCTCGCTCATTGCGCCGAGGCTAGCGCGCCTGCCACACGTTCGGAAACCGAACGTTATCCATATTCCTATGGGTCACGTCACGACAATTCACGTTGCGCTGACGTTGTTCCTTCAGGCATGCCGGCCGCAGCGTAGGTCAACTCAAGTTGTGGAGGTCACATGGCCGACCTCTACCCGGTCAACCAGGGCATTCGACGTGCCCGGGAACACACACCCGACAGACCTTTGATCGGTACGATTAAGTCGTATCGGGTATCACAACCCGTCCTGGCCACCATCGAGGAGGTCGCCATGACACTGCACATCTACCCGGGCACAGCACGGGCCCAGGGGCACACCGACGCCTTAGCGGCGCACGACGTGATGCGCTACCGCACGGCCGCCCTGCGCGCCCGGCGGGCCTATCCCGGCCCCGTCGGCGAGCTCGTGAGCCGCGAGCTGAACGCCTACGCGGACTTCGGCCACCGGTTCAGCTCCGACGGGCTCGTCCCCCGGCTCGCCGAGGAAATCCTCGCGACCCCCGCGCAGTCCCAGTCCGCCTAGGAGGGTCCTGAATAGCGCCGCTCGTCGCGAGCGGTGATCCAGTTGGTGCCTCGCAAGGCGGCGCCTTCTTCGGAGGGGTCGATACCGGGGTTGTATCGACCCCGACGACAACGCCGCGAGGCGCCAACTGGGCGCCGCGCAGCAGAGCATGCGTTGTTCAGGGCCCTCCTAGGTCCGGCGCTCCGCCTCGATCGCCAGGAAGGCGCGCAGCGGAGCACCGATCGCGGGCGTCTCTCGCCAGATCAGGAACTTCTGGTAGTGGATCGCTGGCCGGAGGGGGACCACGGTCGCGCCCGGGGGGCTGAGCAGCGCCGGGTCCGATCCGGCGGACAGGGCCACGCCGACCCGCTCGGCGGCGAGGGCGACCTGCAGCAGCACATCGTTGCATGCGTGGCGGACGTTCAGGACCACCCCCTTGGCCTCGAAGGCTGCCCTGATGAGTGGCCACAACCCGCTCTCGGTGTTGTAGGTGATCACCGGCTGCCGACTGATGTCCTCGAAGGTCAGCTTCGCCTTGCGTGCGAGGTCGGTTCCGGTGGCCAGCACGGCCACGATGGTGTCCTCCAGGACGGTCCGCGAACTTATTCCGGCGGGCAGTTCGGGCGGTGCCGCAATGACGGTCGCGTCGAGTTGGCCGGCCACCACGCGGTGGAGCAGGGGCGCGCTGGTGCCATCGCTGAGGCGCACCGCGACGCCGGGGTGACGGCGGTTGTAGGCACCCATCACCTCGGGCAGGAAGGTGGCCTGCATACCGGCCACCGTGCCCAGGTTCAGCTCGCCGCTGAGCAGCCCAGCGCGGGCGGCGAACTCGGCCGAAGCCTTGGCGGCGACCGCGAGGCACTCCCGGGCGTAGGGCAGCAGCGCCCGCCCGCCCGGGGTCAGTGCCACGCATCGGGGCAGGCGTTCAAAAAGGCGCTCGCCCAGTTCCCGTTCCAGGCCCTGGATCTGTTGGCTGATCGCGGGTTGCACGATGTGGCAACGCGCCGCGGCTTTGGTGAACGAGCCCTCTTCGGCCACCGCGACGAAGTACTCCAGCGTGCGCAGCTCCATCTCGGCACGCTATCAGCAGATCTGATCGGTACGAGTGCTGAGATGTATTCGCCCTATGGTTCCGGTCGGCGCCAGAGTGGAGGAACACCTCACCCGAGGCCGCAATCCGCCGATCGAGGAGCCAACCCCGGATGTCCCAGCCCACGACTCACGCGCTGCCCACCATCGGGCATGAGTGGCACCTCGTCGGCAGGCCGCGAGGCTGGCCGACACCGACCGACTTCGCGCTGCGTGAGGCCGCGGTCGCCCGGCCCGGCCCCGGGCAGGCGTTGGTGCGCAACCTCTACTTCTCGGTCGATCCGTATATGCGCCGCCGGATGGACGATGTGGAGTCCTACGTGCCGCCGTTCCCACTCGACCAGCCGATGGACGGCGGCGCGATCGGTGTCGTGCTCGCCTCCGAGGCCGACGGGCTCACGGTCGGCGACCACGTGCGGCACGGGTTGGGCTGGCGGGAGTACGCCGTGGTGGACGCGCGGACGGTGACAGTGCTCGCCCCGAGTGCCGCGCCGCTGTCGGCCCACCTCGGCGTGCTGGGCAACACCGGCCTGACCGCCTACGCGGGCCTGCTGCGACTGGCCGCGGTCACACCGGGCGATGTGGTCTTCGTGTCCGGCGCGGCCGGAGCCGTGGGCAGCACGGCCGGGCAGATCGCCAAGCTGATGGGTGCCGCCAGGGTGATCGGCGCCGCGGGGTCCGACGAGAAGACCAGGCTGCTGGTCGACGAGCTCGGCTTCGACGCGGCGATCAACTACCGCACCGGTCCGATCGCCGGACAGCTGCGCCACGCCGCCCCTGATGGCATCGATGTCTACTTCGACAACGTCGGCGGCGACCACCTGGAGGCGGCTCTCGACCGCTTGAACTCACACGGGCGAGTCGTCCTGTGCGGCATGAGCGCCCAGTACAACGACACCGAGGCGGCCAGCGCGCCGCGCAACCTGGTGCTCGCGATCAACAAGCGGCTACGCCTGGAGGGCATGATCGTCAGCGATCATCACGATCTGCGCGAGCAGTTCGTGCGCGCGGCCGTCGGCTGGATCCGCGAGGGCAGGCTGCGGCACCGGGAGACCGTCGTGGTCGGACTGGAGCGCGGTGTGGACGCCTTCCTGGGCATGTTGCGAGGCGAGAACACCGGCAAGATGGTCGTCAGGCTCGACACCGAGGCGCACTAGGCCCCCCGCCCCGCACTCAGGAGCTGTCGGCCGACGCCTCGGGCGCCAACACGTCCCGGGCAACAGCCAGCTGGTTCTGCCGCTTGCGGGCCCGCGAGGCACGCAGGTTGGCCGCGTTGCCACAGGCTCGGGCGTCGTGCCAGACCCCACTGTTGTTGCGCGAGCGGTCGAAGAAAGCGACCCCGCACCGCTCGTTGCGACAGACCTTGATCCGGCGCCATGCGTCCGAGCGCTGGGCATTGAACAGCTCGATCAACACGACGCCGGTGAGGCGACGACAGCCCTCCCCGCGCGGCTCCAGAAGCACCTCGCCGCCGGGCGTCGCCCGCGCCCCCAGGGTGGCCGACGGGATCGCCGGGCCGGCGCCCTCCCGACCGGCCTGGCTGACCAGCACGTGCAGGTCAGCGCGCAGGTCCCGGAGCCTGCCGAGGCCGTCCACGTCGAGCACGACCGGCGCCTGGGCCACCCCGCTCTCGACCGACCAGCGCGCGAGCGATTCGTCCAGCCAGCGCTGGGCCGACGGCAGCTCGGCCAACAGGTCCGGCTTGTCCCCCCGGCGCGTCGTCCTGGTGTTGAGCAGGTCCTGGACGAATCCCAGCCCGCCGGGGGCACCGGGCAACCGGTACCGCGCGGTTGCTGACCATTCCATCCGGCCATGGTAACTGAAGGCCGCGCCAAAGACGTAACTGTACGAATTACAGCTAAGTCGCGAGCTGGCGCGGTGACCGAGTCACCCAGCCGCGGCCTAGGAGGCGATTCCACCGACCAGCTCCACCGTGGCCCATGCGGTCATGTTACCGGTGTTGCAGTGAAAGGTTAGTCACAGAGTTATTTGCTCGACTACGGACTTCGCATGCTGCACCCTGTGAACACGGACAGGTGGGTGACGCACGTTTCGGGCTGACCCGTCCCACCGCCGCACCGCGACGAGCGCGCAGCTCCGGCCGAGAGGAACGCCATGGAGGTCATGCCCGCGGGGCCCGCGCCCGCCGGCCCGGCCGAGGCGACCGAGGCCGGCCGGGGCTGGCTGGTCCCGCTGATCGTACTGATCGTCGGCATGTTCATGTCCGTGCTGGACACCACGATCGTCAACGTCGCAATCCCCACGATGCAGCGCGACTTCGGCGCCTCCAGCGACGACATCGAGTGGATCGTCACCGCGTACACGCTGGCCCTCGGCGTCGTGGTGCCGCTCTGCGGCTGGCTGGGCGACCGGCTGGGCGCCACCCGCGTGTACCTGGTCAGCCTGATCGGTTTCTCCGCCGCGTCCGCGCTGTGCGGGCTCGCCTGGGACCTGAACAGCATGATCGTGTTCCGGATCCTGCAGGCGATCCCCGGCGGTGTCATCCCGGTGGTGAGCATGACGATGCTCTACGTCATCGTGCCCCGGGACAAGATGGGCTCGGCGATGGGGATCTACGGGCTGGGCATCATCTTCGGCCCGGCCATCGGCCCGACCCTGGGTGGCTACCTGGTCGAGTACGTGAACTGGCGGCTGATCTTCTTCATCAACGCCCCGGTCGGCGTGGCCGGCGCGATCGCCGGTTTGCTGCTGCTGCCGAAGATCGGCGCCACCTCGAAGCGGCCGATGGACTGGTGGGGCTTCCTGACCATCGCGTACGGCTTGTTCGCGCTGCTGCTGGCGTTCTCAGAAGGGCAGTCCTGGGGCTGGACCGGCTACCGGGTGATGATCCTGATGACCTCCGGCGTGCTCAGCCTGGCGCTGTTCGTGGTGATCGAGCTGGAGGTCGACCAACCCCTGCTGGACCTGCGGGTGTTCAAGATCTGGCCGTTCGTGAACTCGCTGCTGCTGATCTCCATCCTGTCCATCGGGCTGAACGCGATCCTGTTCTACCTACCCCTGTTCATGCAGAGCACCCAGGGCATCCAACCGCTGCGCACCGGCCTCATCCTGCTGCCCGAGGCGCTGTCCATGGCCCTGCTGATGCCCATTGCCGGGGCGCTCTACGACAAGTTCGGGCCCCGATGGCCCGCCGTGTTCGGGCTGGCGATCGCCTGCTGGGGCGGCTTCCTGCTGTGCGGAATCAACCCGGACATGACCCAGGGCGAGGTCATCCTCTGGACGGTCATCCGGGCGGTCGGCAACGCGCTCGCCCTGATGCCGATCATGACAGCGGGCCTGTCCGCCATCCCCCCGGAGTTCACCAGCTCCGGCAGCCCGGTGAACAACATCGCGCAGCGGGTGTCCGGCTCCCTCGGCCTCGCCGTGATGACCGTGCTGGCCAGCAGCCAACAGCACCAGCTGATGTCCGACCGCTCCGCGCTGGTCACCCGGGCCGACGCCGTGCCGCAGCTGCAGCAGGCCGCCGACCAGGGCACCAGCGGGCTGTACGGGTTCTACGTGCAGCTACAGGGCGAGGTCCTCGGCCAGGCATACAGCAACGTGTTCCTGATCTGCGCGTGGCTGTCCGTGCTCGGACTCGGGCTGGCCTTCATGATGAAGAAGCCGGCGCCGCACGAGGAGGCCACCCAGCCAGCGGCCCTCGAGGCGCCGCCGACCAGCACCGCGATCACCGAGCGGCCCACGGATCGCGACGAGCCAACTCAACCCGTTTCCGCACCCAGCCCACACGGACAGGGTCTTGACCTGCCGGAACGGGTTCACTCCTTCTGATCTCAACTGTTGTCACGATGCCGGGTCGGACATACTCTGAGCTCGACCACCACCCACCGCCATCGCCGACGAAGGACCTGCGAACCAGGGCCCGCGCGGCGAGACACGGCCGGTCCGCGCATCGCACGACGATGATCGGCCAGCCGTGACACGCCATCCGGATCAGCACTCGCGCCCGAGAGCTCCTCTCGGTTGAGAAGGTGTCGCCATGGCCGAGCTCGTCGCGGTTCGGTATCGGACGTACCAGTCCGCGACGGCGGGGTGCGACGACCTCGCGGCGGCTATCCATGACGGGTTCGTCTGCGCGCGGGCCGTGGCGATCGTGTGGCTGGACCGGAAAGGTCGCCGCCGCGTCCGCCAGGGGCTGTCGCCGTACGTGCAACGTCACTGGGGAGCCTGGCTCGCACTGTCGGCGCTGCTGATGCACGGCGGCCCGGTGGACCTCGTCGAGCTGCACCGGGGCCCGCCGGTCCCGGACCGGCTGGACGAGTCCCTCGCGCTGGATACCGCCGACGGCCTGCGACCCGGCGAGGCGGCCGTCGTCGTCCAGCTGGCGGACCCAACTCCCCTGCTCGTGGTCGAGGTCCTGCGGATGCACGGTCTTGGCCTGCTCCGCAGCACCCTGCCCACCGAGGACCAGGCACTCATGTCGGCACTGTTCGAGCAGGACCACTTCGCCTGACCGGGGCCGTAGCCGCGCCGCCGTCCTCAGTCTGAGTTGCAGGACAGGACTCAGAGAGCTAGCGTGCTGGACAGGGCGTTGACCGGTCGCGGACCGTCAGCCTCGGGGCCGTCGCCCACGGGAACCGTCGCCCTCGCGCGAAGGGGGTTCCGACCATGACTGCTCCGGAGATCGACCAGGCCGACCTGCTCGTCGAGCGGGGCGAGCGGGGGCTGGCCACGCTCACCCTGAACCGGCCCACGAAGCGCAACGCACTCACCAACGCCATGTACGACGCCCTCGCGGCCACGTTGACCGAGCTCGACGCGGACAGCGAGGTGCGGGTCGTGGTGCTCACCGGCTCCGGCGGCAGCTTCACCGCCGGGAACGACCTCGCCGACTTCGTCAGCTCGGTGGAACAGGCCGGTTCGCGGCCGGCGGACGAGGACGCCCCGGTCAGCCGGTTCCAGCGCGCCGTGCTGCGCGCGCGGCCGCTGCTCGTCGCCGCGATGGACGGGCCGGCGGTCGGCATCGGCGCCACCCTGCTGCTGCACTGCGACCTGGTCTACGCCACGTCCCGCAGCTACCTGCAGACGCCGTTCGTGGACCTGGGGCTGGTACCCGAGTTCGCGTCCAGCCTGTTGCTCCCCCAACGCGTCGGGCCGCAGCGGGCGGCCGAGCTGCTGCTGTTCGGCGACCGGATCCCCGCCGAGCGCGCCCACGAGCTCGGCCTCGTCAACGCGGTACTGCCCGACGCCGAGGCCCTGCGCTCGCACGTCGACGGCCGCGTCGCGGCCCTGCTCGCCAAACCGGCCGGCGCACTCGCCCTGACCAGGAGCCTGTTGCGCGGCTATCCGGACGAGCGGATCAACGAACGCTCCGCACGCGAGTCCGCGCACTTCACCGAACGCCTTGCCAGCCCGGAGGCAATGGCCATCATGCGCCGGTTCTTGCACCGTTGATGTCTGCTCACGGGTGGCCAGGTTCGGGTATCCCCGACCTTCCCCTGCCCTCGGCAGTACGGTCCCGTCTTGTTGCACCGGTCAACGGGCTGACGATGCATGTGTTGGAGGCCGGGTCGCCCCGCTCCGACCGACTGCTACTCATGCTGCACGGCTTCCCGGAACTGGCGTTCAGCTGGCGCCACCAAATGCCCGCCCTGGCCGACGCCGGCTACTACGTCGTCGCCCCAGACCTTCGCGGCTATGGGCGTACGACCGGCTTTCATGCCGATGCGTACGCGGATCCGATCGAGTGCAGCATGCCGTGGCTCGTCAACGACCTCACCGCCCTGGTCGCCGCACTCGGACGCAGCGACGTGCATGCCGTGATCGGTCACGACTTCGGGTCCGTCCTGACAGCTTGGTGTGGGCTGCTGCGGCCCGACATCTTCCGAGCGGTCATGATGATGAGCGCGCCTTTCGCCGGCCCGCCCGCATGGCCGGTACTCCAGAACGACGGCCCCTCCCGGCTCTCGGCTGCCGTGGCCGGTCTGCCCGCGCTGGGACGCGAGCACTACCAGTGGTACTACAGCACCCCGCGCGCAGCCCAGGACATGGACAGCCCGCCGCAAGGAATGCACGACTTCCTCCGCGCCTATTTCCATGTGAAGAGCGCGGACTGGCGAGCCAACCAGCCGCATGACTTGGGCAGCACCGACGCGGCGACCCTCGCAATGCTGCCGCACTACTACGTCCTGCCCCTGAACGTCGGCATGCCCACTGCTGTCGGGCCTGAGATGCCGACACAGGAGGAGATCGCGTCCTGTACGTGGCTGACCGACGAAGACCTCGCCGTCTACACCGGTGAGTTCAGCCGAACCGGGTTCCAAGGCGGTCTGCAGTGGTACCGATGCCTGACCGGGGAGCGGGAGATCAATACTCTCCGCCTCTTCGGCGGCCGGCGCATCGACGTTCCGTCCGGATTCATCGCGGGTGACCGCGATTGGGGCGTGCACCAGGTTTCGGGCGCCTTCACGGCGATGCAGGACCGTGCGTGCACGCAGATGCTGACTTGCGATCTTGTGCCCGGGGCCGGGCACTGGGTGCAGCAGGAACAGCCGCGGGTAGTCCTCGAGTTGCTATTCCGGTTCCTCGAACGACTCTGAACCCGCCGCCGCCCCCACGCCCGCACCCCCGATCCCCACTTGTCGCGTCTATTTCCCGCGACAAGAGTCACTTGTCGCGTCTATTTCCAACGACAAGTGGGGGGCGGCCGCTGTCTGCGCCGAGTTCAACCTGACCGGGGTTTGATCATGGAATCGACCCCAGTGGGGTTGAGTTGATCACTAATTCGGCCGGGCACCCCGGGATACTCGTAGGAGCGGCCCCTTAACATTCCCAGACACCATAATCTAGCGACTCGGCCTGCATAATCCAGCGACTCGCGGGGTGGTTCAGGAGAGGTGGTTGAGGACTTCGCGCGCTGGGTTCGGAGGACTGCGGCAGGCGGAGCTGGAATGCTCGCTAATCGAGCGCTCCGGGCGTTGCGGAAAGCGGACACGCGCTCGGTCGATCCGTCGGCGCGGCACCATCGCTGCGTGGCGGCATTCGGGATAACCCGGTGGCGGGCCGGCCAACCAAACCCGAACAGGGTCGTGGTGACGGTGGTCCGAGCATCCCGGATACGTTGCTGGTACTCGGGGTGAGCGCCCGACTCGTGGGTCCTGGGGAACCGGGTTCCCACCACCGCGGCCGCGCCCGCTCCGAGCGCAGCTCGGGTATCAGCCGACTCGGCGATTCCGCCGGCCAACAGCACCGGACGTCCCTGCGCCAGCAAAAGGGCGCACTGCAGAAACAGTGCCCGAGACCACCGGCCTCGACGACCGCGGCGGCCAACTTTCGGACCTGCGACGCCTCCGCTCATTCCCGCCTGCGCGATCGGAACGTCCATCCTGAGCCGGTCCAGCAGATCCACTGCGCCCCGTTTCCCTTCGGTGTGCTCAGCTCAGCTGTCCTGATCGAGGCTGTCTTGATCGAGGCTGTCGGGGGTGCGGTGACAGACCGCTTCGACGCGGTTCCCTGCGGGGTCGAGCACGAACGCCGAGTAGTAGCCGGGGTGGTACTCGGGCCGGAGCGCGACGCCGCCGTCGTCACGCCCGCCCGCCTGCAACGCGGCGGCGTAGAACCGGTCGACCTCGCCGCGCGTGCGGGTTCGGAAGGCCCAGTGCCGGTCGTCCGGCGTGATCGACTCCTGCGCGATGATCGACAAGTAGCTGTACGAGTCGTCGCCGGCCGAGTTGCGTTGTCCGTAGCCTGCCGCCGACCCGGTGCGATAGACGCGATCATGTCCGAGAGCGCCCAGCGCCGCGTCGTAGAAATCCACCGCGGCCGCGAGATCGTCGACAGTGATCGACACGTGGTCCAGCACGAAGCGCAACCTAGTAGGTCCGACTCGTTGAGCACGACTGAAATCGCTCTCGCCATTCCCCGACTCACCCTGACGAAATCCCCGACTCACCCTGACGAAATCCCCGACTCGCGGGCAGCGGCGGGGGGTGTCTGGTGGGTCACTTTGGGTGCTGGGGTGGTGCTGCGTGGCAAGGCTTTTCGACTCTGTTCTCCCGGACCGCGCGGAATCATTGAACACGCAATGCCGGAATCCGGCCATGACAATTTACGGCACGCCTTTCGGAACCGTGTGAAATGACATACCGGCAGGTTCGTGCACCCATTCGGCGGGTTCCAGCGAGCGCCCCGGCGAGCCGAGCGGGTGTCCACATGATCCATTCGGGGTGCGCCGGCCGGACCGGGCGGCGCCATGATCTCAGTTCGGTCAAGATCGTGAGCTTCACCCTGCTGGCCGATGGGGTTCCGCCTCGGCGTAGCTAGGTTTGAACTGGTTGATCTGTCAGCCGCCTCGTTACGTTGATCAGAAAGCTGTGGTCGAGAGTGTCGTCCAACCGTTGGCCACAGTCGCGGGTGCGCGGCGGCGTCAACCTGGTCAACATGATCGACTTCGGCCACCTCACCGGCGCTGGAGCCCGGTGATGGTCGGGCTATTCGTCTGGCTGCTGCGGCTGTCCCGCTGGCCCGGCGCACGGCTCCCCTTCGGCTCGGCCCCGGCCGCGCGAGGGGACGAGGCCGCGCACCGGCCGCCTTCGGACGACGACCGTGCACCGGCCAGCTTCACCGATCTCGCGCTGGGCGGGCTCGCCGAGCGCGTCGCCCTGCTCTGCCTGGCACTGCTCATCGCGGCCCGGCTCGGCGCCCGCCACTCCTGGCGGGGCGACCGCCCGGGGCTGGCCCCGGCGCGGTCGCAGGACGCTCCCCGGGGCCCACCCCCGAGCCGGTAGGACCGGCCCCCGCCGACCGGCCATCCGTGCTCAGCACGAGGCGCCGTCGGCAGCTCCCGAACCTGCAACAACCAAGGTCATGACCAGCTCTGACCCGGGATTGACGCGGTGGGCCGGCCGGTCCGTGGTTCGCCCCTCCCCTCTCGACCAGCCTCATCGCGGAACCACGATTCACCCCGGAGCAGTTCATGCACGTGCAGTGTCAGCCAGCACCGGACCGGACGCGCCGCGGCGCCGGCCCATTCACCCCGAACCCGACCTCGTCCGCCGGCGCGCTGCCGGTTGGCGGTTGAGATGCATCTCGTCGAACCGACCGAACGCCGGTCGCGACGGCGCGCGGCGCCCGGCACAGTCGGCCGACGCACCCGTGGCGCGACACCGCCGGTGGTCGCGCCCGCGCCCGCCCCGTCCGATGCGACCAGCCCTCGGCTCAACCTGAGGCTGCTGAACCGGCTCACCCTGTTGACGGCCGAACAGGCCCTCGTGATCGGCGCCGACCTGGTCGATGCGGTGCTGGCCCGGCACGCCGCCGGGCTGCCCCTCGGCGGCTTCGGTGCCGAGCACGTCTGGGTCGGCGCCGGCGGGACGGTCAGCCTCGCACGGCCGAACCCGGCTGGGCCCCTCGGCCGGCCGAGTGCCGGCGCGCGCCCCGGCCCGGCGAGCGCGATCGAGGTCCCCGGGCAGCGGGTTGCCAGCGACCCCGCCCCGGAACCGGATCCGAGCGGCGCCGAGGAGATGTCGGCCGATCTGCGCTCGGCCCGCGCGATGCTGGCCGGGCTCGCGGCCCGTGCGACCCACCAGCCGGAGCGGCCCGGGGTCGACGCCACGGAGGTCCGGGGGGCGGCGTTGGACCTCGCGTCGGTCGCGACCCAGCTGCCCGGCGACCTCGCCGAAGCGGCCGTGCGGCTCCGGTCGGCGGCGGCCGCGCTCGGCCCCGAGGTGCGCGCGGAGTTGGCCGCCCTGGTTGCCGTCACGGCCGGGTCCGCGCCCGCGGCACCGCCGGCGGTGCGGGCCGCGCCCTCGGTCCCCACCGGCGGTACCCCCGGCGGCGCCGGCCGCATCTCCGGCGGCGCCGGGCCGAGCGGCGCCGGGCCGAGGGGCCGCGTGGCGGAGGTGCTGCGCCGGGAGGCCGAGCGGGGCTGGACCGCGGCCGCCCGACTCGGCAGGTGGGCGCTCGCGCTCGCGGTGCTGCTCGCCGTGCTGGCGCTGGAGGTGTTCCTGCTCGGTGACCGGATCAGCGCCGACCTGGCCGCGCTGCGCGCCGCCGGGCAGTCGTCGGACCGGGGGCCCGCCGACGTGACGGCGCCGCTCGAGCCGGTCGCGCCGAGCGCCGCCGGGGCGGTCACGGGTGTCGACCTGCGTGCGCTGGCGCGCTGCGCGCCGGGGGGTGGCTGCCAGCTGCGCGTGCTCGTCCGGCTGGTGCCGGAACCGCTGCCGCGGCGCGTGCAGTGGCACTACGTGGTGCTGGACCGCTGCTCTGGAGCAGAGCGGCGGGTCGAAGGGGGCTCGGTCACGGTGGCGCCGGAGGGCCGCGAGGCCGCCGTGGTCGGGCAGCTCGCCGTGCCGCCGGGGCGGGCGCTCGCGGTCACCGCGGTGGTCGAGGAGCCGGCTCGCGCGGCCAGTGCCGCGGTGCTCGTGCCGGCCGGCGCGGGTTGTTGATCATGTTGGTTCGGTGCGTTGGTACGGGGGGCAGATGGTCCGGGGACAAGGGATAGGGCGGATTCCGCCACGGGGTGGCCGGCGTCGCGACCCACCGCTCGGGACGGGCGCGCGGGGTGGGCATCTCGGCGTGATCGCAGTGCTCGCCGCGCTCGTCGTGGTCGGCATCGGGGTGGCCAACCTGTGGGCGGTGGCCGGCTACGGGCTGGCGGTGCGCCAAGGGCTGTTCGCGCTCACCGGAGTCGCGCTGCTCGCCGTGCTGTGGCGGGCCAGGCTCCGGGTGCTCGCCGTGCTGGGTTGGGCCTGCTACGCCTCGGCACTGGTCTTCCTCGTCGCGGTCCGGTTCGTGGGTTCCTCGGCGAACGGCGCCACCCGGTGGATCGACCTGGGCGCGCTCACGTTCCAGCCGTCCGAGCTGGCCAAGCTCGGGGTGCTGCTGGTGCTGGCGCAGGTGCTGGGGGCGGCGCAGTACGCGTGGTGGCGGCGGTTCGCGCTCGCGGTGCTGCTCGCCGGGGTGCCGATCGTGCTCACGCTGGCGCAGCCGGACCTGTCGACCTGCGCACTGCTGGTGTCGCTGTCCGTGGCGATGCTGGTGCTGGGGCGGGTGCCGGCGCGGTTCCTGCTGCCGGTGCTGGGGGCGGCCACCCTGGCCGCGCCGATGGTGGTCGGCCTGCTGCGGCCTTACCAGCTCACCCGGCTGGGCAGCTTCGTGGCCGGCTCGCACGAGTCGGCGGCCGACGCGGGCTGGGCGGTCACCCAGGCCCGCATCGCGGTAGGCTCCAGCGGGCTGTTCGGCGCCGGCCAACCGCTGACCGACCTGCGCGCCCAGTACCTGCCCGAGCGGCACACCGACCTCGCGGTGGCCAGCGTCGTCGAGCAGTTCGGGCTGCTCGCCGGCGCCGCCGTGGTCGCCGCCGCCCTGCTGCTGGTGTGGCGGCTCGCCCTCGCCGCCCGGGCGGCCCGAGGCATGCCGGGCGCGCTGTCCGCCGCCGGGCTCGCCGTGTTCGTCGGCGTCGAGTCGGTCGTGTCCCTGGGCGGCAACCTCGGCCTGCTGCCACTGGCCGGGGTGCCGTTCCCGCTCCTCAGCTACGGCGGTACCGCACTGGTCGTGCACCTGGCCGCGATCGGCGTCGTGGTCGGCATCCGCCGGGACGGGATGCGCCGGCGGCTCTGGGCCCAGGCCGGTTGGCGGGCCCGGCGGCCCCGCTGGGTGCGGGTCGCAACGGTGTTCCTCACCGCGCTGCTGCTCGGCTTCGCCAGCTACGGCTGGCAGGTGCGGGCGACCGACGGCCCCACCCTGACCGCCGCCGGGGTGGACCAGATGAGCCGCTGCTTCCGGCTGCCCGCGCCGCGCGGCCAGATCACCGACCGGCACGGGGCGCCGCTGGCCAGCAACATCGACGGCGGCCCCGCGAAGGTCGTCGCGGTGCCGGCCCTGCTGCTGGCCGACCCGACCGCGGTGACCCGGCTGGCCGCGTTGACCGGCCAGCCCTCGACGGCGCTGCGGGCCGCACTGGCCGCCGTCCCGCCGACCACACTGGCCGTCCCGGTGGCCGAGGTGCCCGCGCCGGCGGCCGCCTCGGTGACCAGGGCGGCACTGCCCGGCGTCAGCGTGGTGGCCGTCGCGCGCCGGTCCTACCCCGCCGGGGTGCTGCTCGGCTCCGCGCTGGGCTTCACCGGGGTCGCCACGCCCGCCGAGCAGCACCGCTGGCCGGAGTTGCCGCTCGGCGAGGTCGTCGGCAGGGCCGGCCTCGAGCAGCAGTACGACGCGGTGCTGCGCGGCGTCGACGGCGAGCAGTGCGTGTACGTGAACCCGATCGGCCAGCCGGTGGCGATGGGGCCGCACACCGACCCGGTGCCCGGCGCGAACCTGCGGCTGTCGCTCGACCTCGGAATGCAGCGGGTGCTCACCGCGAGCCTGGTCACGGCCATGCGCAGCCAGCCGAAGCGGTTCGGTGCCGCGGTCGCGCTGGACCCGCGTACCGGGCAGGTGCTGGCACTGGCCAGCGTGCCGAACTTCGACAACAACATCTACGGGCCGCCGGCCGACAACGCCGCACTGGGCCGGCTGGCGGCCGCGCCCGGCAGCCCGATGCGCGAGCACGGCGCGCAGTCCGCGGTGCCGCCCGGCTCCACCTTCAAGCTCGTGGTGGCCACCGCGAACCAGCTGCACCCGCGGTTCCCGCCCGAGCAGGCCATTCCCACCGGCGCCAGCTACACCCTCGGCGGCCACACCTTCAACAACTGGAAACCGATGGGGCCGATGAACCTGGCGCAGGCGCTGGCCTGGTCGAACGACGTGTACTTCTACAAGCTGGCCACCGCGCTCGGGCCGGAGCCGATGATCAGCACGGCCCGTGCACTCGGCGTCGGCCAGCGCGCCGGCATCGACCTGCCGTCGGAGGCCGCCGGTTACCTGGGCAGCCCCGCCACGGTCGGCGGCGACGGCGGCACCTGGTACCCGGGCTCGACGGTCATCCTGGGTATCGGCCAGGGCTACCTGACCACCACGCCGCTGCAGGTGGCGCGCTGGACCGGGGCGGTGACCACGGGGCGGCTGGTCACCCCGAGGCTGGGCCTGGCCACCGGGACGGACAACGCCTGGGCCGCGCTGCCGGACCCGCCGGCCACCCAGCTGCCGTTCGCCTCGGTGCTGCAGCCGGTGCGGGACGGCCTGCGCGCGGCGGTCACCAGCGGCACCGCCACCCGGCTGGCCGACCTGCCCGTGCCGGTCGGCGCCAAGACGGGCACGGCCCAGGACGGCGCGCTGCCCTCGGACAGCTACGACAACTGGATCACCGCCGCCCCGATCCAGGACCCGTCGCTCGTGGTCACCGTGCTCACCCAGGGGTCGGGCCATGGCGAGAACAACCCGGGGCCGGCGGCCCATGACCTGTTCGCCTACTACTTCGCCAACCAGGCCGAGATCCGCGACAGCGGACCGGTGCAGCGCCCGTGACACCCGACTTACGCACACATCTCTCTGGAAGGAACGCACCATGCAGGAATTCGGCATCGACCTCGGCACCGCGAACACCGTCGTCTGCGACGCGGCGGAGGGCGTCGTACTCGACGAGCCCTCGGTGATGCTCGTCAAAGGACACGTCGCCCGCCGCGGCGTCGTCGCCGTCGGCCGCGAGGCGTGCGAGCTGATCGGCCGCTCACCCGCCGGGGTGCAGGCGATCCGCCCGCTGCACGACGGCGTGATCACCGACCTGGACAGCGCCCGGCTGTACCTGCGCAGCGTGCTGCACCGCATCGCGCCCCGGCCGTGGGGCCGCGGCCGGCTGCGCGCGGCGATCGGCGTGCCCGTCGGCGCCACCACGCTGGAGCGCCGGGCACTGCTCGAGGCGGCCGACGAGGCGGGCATCCACCGCGCCTGGGTGCTCGACGAGCCGATCGCCGGCGCCGTGGGCTGCGGCATCGACCCGCTGGAGCGGCGCGCCCACCTGGTGGTCGACGTCGGCGGCGGCACCTCCGAGGTCACCGCGTTCTGCTTCGGCGGCATCCTGGCGCACCGGTCCTGCCGGGTCGCCGGGGACGAGATGACGCTGGCGGTCAGCCACTACCTACGGGAGCACCACCAGCTCCTGGTCGGCGAGCTCACCGCGGAGCAGGTCAAGATCCAGGCCTCCACCGCCGACGAGCCGTCGGTCGTCGCGCAGGGCCGCGACGCCGCAACCGGCCGACCCCGGCTGGCCAGCGTGGGCCTCGAGGAGCTCACCCACGTGGTGCACCCGGTGATCGAGGGGATCATCCAGACGCTGTCCGCCTGCCTGGACGAGCTGCCCCCGCAGGCCACCGGCGACATCCTCTCCGACGGGGTGATCCTGTTCGGCGGTGGATCACTCGCGCGCGGCTTCGGGGACAGCCTGGAGCGCGCCTTCGGGTTCCCTGTGAAGCTCGCCGACCGGCCGATGACCTGCGTCGCCGAGGGAGCGGCCACCAGCATGCGCAACCCGCAGCTGCTGGCGGCCTACGCCAGGACGTGACCACACCGCGACACCCCGAAGACGAACGAGCACCGAACCCGACGAGCACACCGTCAGAAAGGTCAGGAGGTTGGCTATGGCCCAATTGCGTGAGGTCCGCCTGGTGGATGATCTGGATGGTCGACCAGCCGAGGAGACCGTGCTGTTCCACTGCGACGGCGACGAGTACGAGATCGACCTGTGCGGCGAGCACGCCCGCCAGCTGCGCGAGGCCCTCGCGCCGTTCGTGGCGGCGGCCCGTCCGGCCGGGCACCGCCGGCCGGAGGCGTCCGAGCGGACCAGGCAGCAGCAGGCCGACCTGGAGCACAACCAGTCGGTCCGGGCCTGGGCGCGCCAGCACAACGTGCGGATCAACCGCCGGGGCCGGATCCCCGAACAGGTCAAGCGCGCCTACGACGACGAGGCCGTCCGGCAGCGCTCCTGACCCGAACCAGGACCGGGGCCGCCCGTCAACCGCGCATCTACCCGATGTCGACCTTCGGGTCGTTTACTGCGGTGGCCCGGCACCCCCGTGTGGACGACGCCGTGCGGCTTGCCGCTCGCGGTTCGGAGCGGCTGCGCTGGCCGGGGCCGGTCGTCTTCGGGGGATGACCGGCCCCGGCCGCAATGGGTCGGCGCTCGACACGCACCTCGGCCGGCCGCACCTCGGCGCGGTCGGCACACCGGTCGGCGCATCGGTCCAGCAGCGCCAGCGGGGCCGGTTGGTTCCCGGGCCAGGTCGAGCCCCCGCGCGAGCGGGGAGCCGCGGCGGGCCCAGTCGGCGACCGCGCTAGCTTGGAGAGGTGACACGGCTCAGACTCCCCGACAAGCTAACGAACCTCGGTCAGCGACAGTGGCTGGTGATCGCGGTCGTCCTGGTGGTGCTGCTCGGCGGGTCCCTCTGGATCGGCCTCTCCGGCGGCGAGCACCGTCCCCCGCAGGCCACGCCGGGGCCCACCACGCCCACCGCGCCGCCGGTGCCCGGCGACTCGGTCGACCTCACCGGCTGGAAGCTGAGCATCCCGGTGGAGAACGACGACGGCAACGCGACCACGATCGAACCGGCCGCCGTCAGTGCACCGTGGATGACCGAGAACCCCGGCGGCGGGCTGACCTTCTGGGCTCCCTCGCAGGGCGCGACGACCAAGAACTCCGACCACCCGCGCACCGAGCTGAACAGCCTCACCAACTTCACCGCCGGCCAGGGCACGCACAGGCTGACCGCCTCGGTGACGCTGCTGCAGGTCCCGCAGGATGGCCAGGGCATCATCCTGGGCCAGATCCACGGGGCCGACGAGATCAGCTCGGTGCCCTACGTGATGCTGCGCTACCAGGACGGCGGCCTCAAGGTCGTCGTCAAGCAGGTCCAGGACGGCGACAAGCACATCAACTACACGCTGTTGAAGAAGGTGGACCTGAACAGCCGGTTCGACTTCACGATCAGCGACCCGGGCAACGGCAGCCTCACCTTCTCGGCCACCGACAACGGCGACACCCAGCAGGTGGTGGCGCCGATCCCGGCGACGTTCAAGGGTGAGACGGTCCGCTTCCAGGCCGGTGACTACCAGCAGGCCGACGACCCCGCCGGCCCGAAGGACGGCGGCCGGGTCATCTTCCACCGCCTGCAGGCGCAGTCCACCTCGTCCTGAGGGCCTGAGGGCGTGCGGGCACCCCCGACCCCTTTCGTACAGGTGTAGGAGAGCCGGCGGTGAACTCCGAGCGTTCGACCGGTGCGCGGCTGGGGCCCGGCTGCCTACCGTGATCGGGGACAGCCCCGCCGAGAGGAGCACCCCGATGACCCGAGCGCTGGCGCACCGCCCGTGGGTCCCCGCGCACAGCGAGCGGCGGGTGGCCGAGGTGGCCAAGGTGGCCGCCACCGCCTCGGCGGCCGGGCCCCGCGTCGTGCTGGCCGAGCTGGACCGCCTCGTCGCCGAGAACCAGCTGATCCACGACGTCGACTCGGTCAACCTCAACCCGGCGACCAACATCATGAACCCGAGGGCGGAGGCGATGCTCTCGTCGCGGCTCGGCTCTCGGCCCTCGCTCGGCTACCCCGGCGACAAGTACGAGATGGGCCTCGAGGCGATCGAGCAGATCGAGGTGATCGCCGCCGAGCTGGCCGCCGAGGTGTTCGGCGCCGGATACGCCGAGATCAGGGTGGCCTCTGGCGCGCTGGCCAACCTCTACGCGTTCATCGCCACCTGCGAGCCGGGCGACACCATCATCGCGCCGCCGGCCACGATCGGTGGCCACATCACCCACCACGGCGCCGGCTCGGCCGGCCAGTACCGGCTGAACACCGTGCCGGCCCCGGTCGACCCCGGCGGCTACACCGTCGATGTGGTCGCGCTGCGCACCCTGGCCCGCGAGGTCCGGCCGAAGCTGATCACCATCGGCAGCAGCCTGAACCTCTACCCGCACCCGGTCGGCGCCGTCCGCGAGATCGCCGACGAGGTGGGCGCCACGGTGCTGTTCGACGCCGCCCACGTGTGCGGCCTGCTCGCGGGCCAGGCCTGGCCGGCGCCCCTGGAGCAGGGTGCGCACCTGATCACCATGAGCACCTACAAGAGCCTCGGCGGGCCGGCCGGCGGGCTGCTGGTCACCGACGACGCGGAGCTGGCGGAGCGCCTCGACCACATCGCCTACCCCGGCCTGACCGCGAACTTCGACGCCGGCAGGGCCGCCGCGCTCGCGGTGACCATGGTGGACTGGCAGGTCGCCGGGCGGGCCTACGCCGCCGCGATGGTCGAGACGGCCGGGTGCCTCGCCGCCGAGCTGGCCGGGCTGGGCCTGCCGGTGTTCACCGGCGAGCGCGGTCCCACCGAGTCCCACCAGTTCGCGCTCGAGGCGCACCGTTGGGGCGGCGGGCAGCGGGCCGCGCGGCGGCTGCGCCTGGCAAACCTGCTGGCCTGCGGCATCGGCCTGCCGATCAAGCCGGTCGACGGCGACGTCAACGGGTTGCGGATCGGCACCCCGGAGCTCGTCCGGCTCGGCATGCGGCCCGCCGACATGGCCGAGCTGGCCGGGTTCATCGCGGCCGGCCTGGACCTCGATGTCGACCCCGCCTCGGTCGCCGGCGAGGTCACCGCCTGGCGCAAGCAGTTCTCCGGGGTGCACTACACGGCCGATCAGCCCAGCTGAACAACACGCCCCGGCCGAGCATCCCGGCACTGACCGAATCCCAGACTCACCCTGACCGAATCCCCGACTCGCCGAGTAGGTCGGTGCGCAGCGCGGCGACCAGGTCGGGCAGCTCGGCCGGGTCGGCGACGGACCCGTAGACGTAGAAGTCCGGGCGCACGATCACCGCGCGCCGCCCGTGCTCGGCGAGGTAGTCCAGGTATCCGGGTCCCACGTCGGCGTAGCCCAGGGCGTCGTCGGCGGACTCATCGGCAGAGGCGGGCACGATCGGCACGTAGTGCGCGCCCAGCGAGTCGAGGAACGCCAGGTCGGCCGCCGAGAGCACCGCACGGGGGTCGACACCGGCGGTGAGCACGGCGAAGCCGTGGCCGACGAGGTCGTCGAACAGGCCGGAGCGGCCCCGGTGGGCGAGCGTGAACTGGGGGCTCAGCGACCCGGCCAGGCCGTCGGGGCGGTCGGGGCGCCCCCGGTGCACCACCCCGTCGGCGAGTACCGGTGGGGGCGCCGGGGGCAGCGCGCGCTCGGGCACCGCACCGGCCTCGACCATCCGTCGGTTGCGCTCCTCCGCGGCGGCCGGATCCAGCACGCAGATCACCTTGCCGAGCTCGACGGACATGTGGATGGCGTGCCGCACATGCCCGCCGCGCTCCCGGGTGTAGGTCGCCAGCAGCTCCTCGGGCGCGACGCCACGCAGCACCAGGTCCAGCTTCCAGGCCAGGTTGATCGAGTCCCGGATGCCGGAGCACATGCCCTGGCCGGCGAAGGGCGGCATCAGGTGCGCGGCGTCGCCGGCCAGCAGCAGCCGCCCCCGGTGCCACCGCTCGGCCCAGCGCGCCTGGAACGTGTACACGGCGTGCCGCTCGATGGTGGAGTTCGCCGGGGTGCGACCCCAGGGCGCCAGCAGCCGCCAGGCGGTGTCCAGCGTGTTGAGCTCCTCGACGGTCTCCTCGGCCAGCCGGAGGAACTCCCAGCGCCGCCGCCCCGGGCCGCCGGACACGATCGTCGTCGGGCGCACCGGGTCGCACAGCTGCCAGTTCATCGGTGACCACTGACCCTGCTCGTGCGGGATGAGGTCGACGATCAGCCAGTCGAAGTAGAAGCCGAGGTCGACGAGGGGTGTGCCCAGGTGCTCGCGGACCGTGCTGTTGGCGCCGTCGGCCCCGATCACGTAGCGCGCCCGGACTGCCCGGTCGGCGCCGGTCCGGTCGGTCGCACGCAGCTCGACGTGGTCGGCGTGCTCGGTCAGCCCGGTGACCGCGCAACCCCGGTTCACCCGCACGCTGGGCAGTGCGGCGGCCCCCTCGGCGAGCACGGCCTCCAACTCGGGCTGGCTGAAGAAGTTCGCCACCGGCCACCCCGAGGGACCCAGCCCGGACCAGTCGATCCGCAGCAGGGTGCGGCCGTCCGCGGCCCGCCACTCGTAGTGGTCCGGCACCGGGTCGGTGACCTTCTTGACCTGCGCGCCCACCCCGGCGGCGGCGAAGATCCGGCCGATCTCGTGGTCGAAGTGCACCGCGCGGGGCAGCGCATAGGGCTCGGGCCACCGTTCGAGGACCACCACATCGTGCCCCGCCCGGCCCAGCATCAGGGCGCAGGCCTGCCCGACCGGCCCGAAGCCCACCACCGCGACGTCGTGGATGTGCTCGGCCATCGGACCTCCCAGATCCTCACAGCGGAGGGCGGATCTCGACCGAGCGGCACCGCTCGCGCCCAGCCCAGACTCCGCGAGCATCATCAATATGTCAACTAGTTTTCGAAATTCAAGGGAAGCCTCAATAGTTGTGTGCCTTCTTAACGGCCGCTTCGTGGGACACGACGCCGTCGACGCGGTCGTGGCGAAGCTGCAGGACAGCACGCCGGGGTGGCGGTTCACCGTGACCGGCAGCGCGCTGGCCCACCCCGGCGGCGGCGAGCTGAGCTGGGCGTACGGTCCCGCCGATGCCCCGACCCGGATCACCGGGACGGACGTGGCCGTGGTGCGGGACGACCAGATCGTCGCGCTCTATACGGTGATCAACACGTCTCCCCCGGCAGCCGAAAGCGCCGCGCTCGACACAGCCACCCTCGACACCGTGCGGGCGTTCTTCGGGTACGTCGGCGCTGGCGAACCGGACCGGGCCATCGCACTGTTCGCCGAGCAGGTCGACTGGCTCATCCCGGGCAATACGAGCCTGCCATGGACGGGCCCCCGGTCCAGCCCGGCGGAGATCGCCGAGGTACTGACCATCATCGGCGGCCTGCACGTCCCCGGCGAGAGCGAGTCGGAGACCCGGCAGATCCTCGTCGACGGCTCGGACGCCGTCGTGCTGGGCCGCATCGGGCACACGGTGAAGGCCACCGGGCGCCGCTACGACATGCTCGTCGCGTTCCACCTGACCGTGCGCAACGCCCGGATCACCCGGCTGCACATGTACGAGGACACCTACCTGGTGTCCCACGCGGTCGGCGCCACCCCCTGATCGAGGCCGCGCCGGAAAGCTGTCGGCCGGCCAGGGCGCGGAACCTATGCTCGGCGGGGTGGCAGACCAGAAGCCGCCCCGCCTGGCGAGCTCGGAGCTGACGACCCTGCGCGCGCTGCTTACTCGGTGCCCGACGACACGGTGTCGCCGGACGACGACCTGCCGTCCGCCGTCGCGGCCTACCGGGCGATGTGGGCCGAGGTGGACGCGGTCATCGCGGCGGCCGCCGACCTGGACGAGCCGTGCCGCCGCGCCGACGGCGACGTGCCGGTGAACCTGCGCTGGGTACTGATGCACCTACTGGAGGAGACCGCCCGGCACGCCGGGCACGCCGACATCCTGCGCGAGCTGGTCGACGGCCGGACCGGCCGGTAGCCGGCCGGGCCGCCCGCCGATGACCCGGCCCCCGAATCGTCCGGACCGTCAGCCCAGGCGTTCCAGCAGGTTGCGGTTGCCGAGCTGGCCATCGTGCTCAGCTCCCTTCGACGATCACCAGGCTATTGCCGTCCTGGTCGCGGAACACGAACATCAGCGGCACGCCGTCCCAGCGCAGTAGCGGGTCCACGTCGACGCCCTGGGCCAGCAGTCGACTGTGGTCGCCCTCGGCGTCCGGGGTGACGAGCCGGATCCCGGTGTCGACGCCCGCGCCCCGCCCTTCGGACGCCGGCGCGAGGGCGACCGTCGTCGCCGCGCCGGGTGGGGCGACCTCGATCCACCGCCACCCGGGCCCCATCGGCGCGTCCATCCGCTTCTCGAAGCCGAGCGTGCCGACATAGAACTCGAGCGCACGATCCTGGTCGACGACCGGCACGGCCACCGCGCGAACGTCCGTGACGCGAATCTGGGTCTCCTGGTGCATCTCGACCTCCCGGTCCGTGGCTGCCAACACCCACTGGTCGAAGCCGACCCGCCACACCGGACACCGCACCTAAAAAATGTCCGCCCAATCTCCCCCACCGCCGCCGGACCGCCGGACGCCCACCGGGCGGACCCCAACCGACCCGGCCGCACGGCCACGCGGCGCACCCGCCCGTCCGACTTGTCGCGGCAAATGGGCACGACAAGTCCGACTTGTCGTGCCTACTTCCAACGACAAGTCGGACGGACGGCCACGACCTGTGGGACGGGCGGCGGGCGGGGCGTCCGGCGAGCCCTGCTCCCTCGGGAACGGCGAGATAACACCAGGCACGTGCGAATACGCACGTGCCTGGTGGTGCCGAGTCCGAACTATCGGCTCAGCGAAGCCTGTCGGGCCGGCTTAGTACCAGTCCTGGTCGAACCGGCCGCCGTGGCAGAACCAGTGCCGGCGACCGTTGTCAAACTGCTCGCGCCCACCACCCCGCCGACAGCTGTCGCGGTTGGTGCGGTGCCGGGGGTCGATGTAGCCCCAGGTGGGGAGCGGGCTGACCACGGCGGCGTCGGACACGGCGGCGGCCGACTCGGGCGCCGCCGCGGCCGGGCTCGCCAGGCCCGCCGTGCCGAGCACACCGACGGCGGCCATGGCGAGCGCCATCGGCGCCGCTCCCCTGGCCAGAATTCGAATTGCGTACTTCATATTTTCAGGATCCCTTCGGGGTGGGAAATCTGACGCCTAGATTCCTAGCAGTCTGATAATCACTGAGCAAGATCTCAGCAATCGCGGCCAGAACGGGCGCCTCAGATGATTCTTAGCAATCGCATTGACAATTGCAGATCGATCTGTGACGTGACCCTAATCGGTGATTCTCGCCATTTCTGAGAAAGTTCTAAATATGTGCAGAACCTGTGAGAATACCCAGCGGAACAGTTCGGGCCGAATACGTCGAAGGCCCTGGTCACTCCGCGGCGGCGGGCTCCGGCCAGGTCAGCGGCGGCGGGCCGAACGCACGCTCGGTCGACCGGATCACCGCCCGGGCGGTGACCACGTTGCCCACCGCGCCGACCACCGCGCCGGCACCCAGCGGCAGCGCCCGCCCGAGGGCCAGCGCGCTCTGCCGGGTGATGTACCGCTTGACGAACCAGCGCACCAGCGTCTGGTTGAGCGGCCCGAGCTTGCCGAGCGGGAGCGTGTTCACCAGGCCCTGAGCCCAGTGCGTCGAGCCGCCGGTGACCTTCTGCATCAGCTTGGTGCCGCCCTCACCGAGCACGATGGCGAGCACCAGCGTGCGGCGGCGCTCCACGTCGGACAGGGCGAGCCCGTGCACCTCCGCCACGGCGAGCGTGTACAGCACCGAGGCGTCGAGCGCGGCGATGGCCTCGGCGGCCCCGGTGGCCAGCGACGCGACCGTACCCACCCCGGGCACGAACGCGGCCCCGCCGGCCGCCGCGCCGGTCCCGCCGACCGTGAGCGTGTACTGCTTGTCCAGCGCGGCGATGACCTCGGCGGGGGCGGCGCCCGGCTTGTTCCTGCGGATCTTGGCGATGTGCGCGGCGACCAGCGGCTGCTGGATCACCAGCGCCCGCTCGATCGCGGCCTTCATCACCCGGCCGCTGATCCCCTTGGCCTTGACCTCCGGCACGGCGCCGTTCGACCCGGAGCCGTCGGACCCGGAGCCGGTCAGGGCGGGGCCGGTCGAGTCGGGAGCGGCACCGTTGCCGGTGTGGGACGGGGGGCCAAGGCTCACGGTGCTCAGTCCTAGCGATCGGGCCGGCGGGGCCGGAGACGGTGCGTGCTCGAGCGCTGGCACTGTCTCACGACCGGCCGCCGCCCGCGCCGGTATTCCCGCTACCCGATCGTGCCAACCGTCGTCCTGGTCACCCCCCGGGCAGGAGACCGGTAGATTTCCCGAACCGGGAGGCGCCGCGCGGGTTCGTCGAGACGAGGGACTGATGGGCACGCACCAACTCGACGACATCGAACGCGGCCTGCCGCGGGCGCTGCAGGTCGAAGGGCGGGTGGCGTTTCAGCTGGTCGGCGAGCTACTGGGCGTGTCGGACCAGACGGTGGCCCGCCGCTACGCGAGGCTGCGCGCCGCGCACGGGGTGCGGGTGACCGGCGCGCTGTGGCCGGAGGCCGTTGGCCAGCAGACATGGCTGGTCCGGGTGCGGTGCGCCCCGGAGGCGGCCGCCGGCTTGGCCCGCGCGCTGACCCGCCAGGACGACACCTCGTGGGTCCGGGTGGCCTCCGGCGGCGCGGAGATCGTCTGCATGGCACGGATGGCGGCCGACGCCTCGGCCGAGGACCACGCGGTGCTCAGCCGGCTGCTGGACATCACGATCGTGAACGTCGCCGTGCCGTCCATCCAGAAGGACTTCGGCGGCTCGCTGGACGACGTGCTGTGGATCGCCACCGCGTACACGCTGATGCTCGGCGTCGTCGTCCCGCTGAGCAGCTGGCTGGGTGAGCGGCTCGGGCTGACGGTGGTCTACATCCTGTCGCTGGCCGAGACCCACCGGGGCGAATAGCGCGGAAGCTTCGACGTCGGACTTGTTAATTAGTGCTCGCGTGATCCGCGTCACTCAGCCCGCTAGGCCGACCGTGCTAGCGTCCCAAACAGATCGGCTACCGGGCGGTAGGCACGGGTCACCAGCCACGGAGCCGATCTGACCGACCACTCCAGGGGATGACCATTAGGCGCCGGGGGGCAACTGATGCGCATCGTAGGGCCGCCGCTGCACGGCGACATACGGGCGTATCGACGTCTCCTCAAAATTGAGTAGCCGAGCCAGCCGGCAATACCGGGGGCGATGTCCCCTGGTAATGCCTGAACCAGTCGGTTTGCGATTCCGCGATCTGATTCGGAGCCGAACAATGAGCGTTTCCTCGCCCGCCGCTGGCACCGGGCTGACGCGGCCGGACGGTGACCGCGCGGCAGCCGCCGAGCGCGGCCGCCACCGAGCGCCGGAGCCGGCCGGGGTGTCGAGCTGGGCGCGCTGGCCGGTGCTGGCCATCACCGCCGCGGTCGCCGCCGTGCTCAGCGCGACCAGCGGGCGCTACGGCTACTTCGCCGACGAGCTGTACTTCCTGGCCGCCGGGCGGCGGCTGAGCTGGAGCTACGCCGACCAGCCGCCGCTGATCCCGCTAATGGCCAGGGCGATGGACACGGCGTTCCCCGACTCGGTGGCGGCCCTGCGGCTGCCGGCCACCCTGGCGACCGCGCTCGGCGTGATCGTGGCGTCGCTGATCGCCCGAGAGCTGGGCGGCGAGCGACGGGCCCAGGTGCTGGCGGCGGCCACCTACGCGGTGTCCGCCGGCCTGCTGGGCACCGGCCACCTGCTGTCCACCGACGTGATCGACTCCCTCGGCTGGACCGTGATCACCTGGTTGCTGGTCCGCTGGGTGCGCACCCGCCGCGACGGCCTGCTGCTGTGGTCCGCCCTGGTCACCACCGTCTGCCTGCAGACCAAGGACCTCATCGTCGTGTTCTGGGTGGTGCTCGGGTGCGCCGCGCTCGCGGTCGGGCCCAGGGACCTGGTGCGCCGGCCGCTGCTCTGGGTGGGCGCCGCCATTGCCGTCGCGGTCAGCCTGCCCAACCTGTGGTGGCAGGCCCAGCACGGCTGGCCACAGCTGGACATGACCCACGCCATCGAAGCGGAGCAGAACCTGCTCGGCGGCCGGCTGACCCTGCTGCCGCTGGTCCTGCTCTTCGCCGGCATCCCGGTCGGCGCCGTGCTGTTCTGCTACGGCACCTGGCGCCTGCTGCGCTCGGCCGAGCTGGCGCCCTACCGGTTCCTCGGCGCGACGATCGTCGGCGTGATCGCGGTGTTCCTGGCCGCCGGTGGCCGGCAGAACTACATCACGGGCCTGTTCGCGCTGGCCACCGGCGCCGCGGTGGTCGAGATCGGGCGCCGGCGACCGGCCGCCTGGTGGCGCTGGACGACAACCTGGCCGGCCGTGGTAATGGCCGGCGTGCTCGCGGTGGCCATCACCCTGCCGGTCCGGCCGCTGGTCTGGGACGGCGGCGGCGCCACGTCCCCTGTGGCCGGGCTGAACACCGGCTGGCACGAGATGACCACGGCCGTCGCCGACGCCCTGCACACCCTGCCCCGGGGCGAACGCCAAGGCACGGTGGTGCTCGCCGACACGTACTGGCAGGCGTCCGCGATCGACCAGTTCGGCCCGGCGGAGGGGCTGCCGAGCGTGTACAGCGGCAGCCGGGGGTTCTGGTACTTCGGCCCGCCCCCGGACACCGCGCGCAGCGTCTTGTTCGTCGGCGTCGACGCGGCCGCCATGCACCGCTACTTCGGCTCGGTGCGCAAGATCGGCTCGTTCGACAACCGGTACGGCGTGCCCGGCATCAACACCGGGGTGTCCCTGTGGATCTGCACCGAGCAGCGGGTCCCCTGGTCCCAGGCGTGGCCGGAGCTGCGCGACTTCATCGTGACCGACCGCACCGACGCCTCCTTCGACCAGACCGGCCCCGACGGCACCCGGACGGTCTCGGTATCCGAACGCTGATAAGGATCTTCGTGACTCCGCTGACCGGGCAGTGCGCCGACCCGCGTGCCGCCCCGTGGTCGTTCGCCGCCCCCTGGGGCGCCCGGGGCTGGTACAGCGAGCTGGCCGGCCCGGTGCACTGGGTCGAGTTCGGCGCCCCGAACCGCTCACCCGGCAGCACACCCGACGGTGCACCCGGCGACTCCGCGACCGGTGCGCCGCCGATCGTGTTCGTGCACGGCCTCGGCGGCTCGCACCTGGACTGGGCGCCGATCGGGCCGGGGCTGGCCGAGGGCCGGCGCGCGGTCGCCCTCGATCTGCGCGGGTTCGGCCTGACGCCCGGCGACCGGCGCAACGCCACGATCGCGGCCAACGTGGACCTGCTGGACCGGTTCCTGCGGGAGGTGATCGGCTCCCCCGCCGTGCTGGTCGGCAACTCGATGGGCGGGCTGATCTCCCTGCTGCAGGCGCACCGGAACCCGGAGACGGTCGCCGGGCTGGCGCTGCTGGACCCGGCGTTGCCCCAACCCGGCCCGCGCCCCGAGCTCCGGGTGGTCGGGCTGGCGCTGGCCTGCCTGCTGCCCGGCGTCGGCGAGCTGGCGCTGCGGGCCGAGCGGATCTGGATCACGCCCCGGCAGCGGGTGCACAACGTGCTGGAGCACTGCTTCGCCGACCCGTCCCGTGCGTCCGACGAGCTGGTCGAGGCGCTGGTGGCACTGACCGAGTGGCAGCTGCGGCGGGTCGACACGGTGACCCCGTTCCTGGCGGCGATCCGCAGCACGATCCCGTCGGTCGCGGGACGTCGGGACCGGCCGGCGATGGCGGCCGTCCGCGTGCCGCTGCTGCTGATCCACGGCGAGGCCGACCGGCTGGTCTCCGTGCACTCGTCCCGGGCGGCCGCTGCCGCCAACCCGCGCTGGCGGACCCGGTACCTGCCCGAGGTCGGGCACATGCCGCAGTTGGAGGCGCCCGAGCTGGTGCTGAGCACCATGACCGACTGGCTGGCCGACCACCCCACCCTGCGCGGCGGCCCGGACTCCCCGTCCTGAGCCGAGGGCCATGAACGGGCGGGCCACCGGGTTTCACGAACCGGAAAGGAACTGCCGCACCGCCTCGCGGCCACCCGGGCCGTTGGCGTGGTCCTGGGTGATGTGGCCGGCGCCGGGCACGACGACCAGCCGGCCCCGGGGTGCGCGAGCCAGCTCCTGCTGCCCCCAGGCCAGCGGCGTGTTCAGGTCGTGGTCGCCGGCGAGTACCAGCACCGGGACGGCCGGCAGGTCGCGCCCGGCGGCGAACGGCACGACCGGGGTGGCCGGCCACTGCTGACAGACCGCCTCCTGGCCGTTGTCGGTCGCGGTGGCCCGGTCGAACGGGAAGAACGCCGGATCCGACAGTGCGGCGACGGCCGCCTCGGTGGCCCCGGCCCGGCCGGCCACCGGGCTCGCCGCGCTGCCCCACGGCCCGACCATGTCCTGGCACGTCGTGGCCGCGTGCAGGCCGGCGCTGAGCTCGTCGGCCGAGGCGGCCGAGCCCTTGATCGTCGCGGCGACCATCCGGTCGAGCTGGGTGTAGTCGTCCTGGACGGCGGCGTGCAGGGCGGCCGGCACCCCGGCCAGGTCCGGGCGGCCGGAGGACAGGTCGCTGAGGGTGTCCAGCAGCGCCGGCCCGTCGTGGCGGGCACGCACCGCGTCGGCGAGGTCCCGGGCCGGGTCGGTGGCGCAGCCGGTCTCCCGGCACACCGTGCGCAGCACCCGCGCCGTGCCGGCGAACGCGTCGAGGTCCATCGGGTCAAGGCCGTCGTGGGGTACCACCGAGTCCAGCACCAGGCGCGCGACCCGGTCCGGGTAGGCGAGCGCGTACCGCTCGGCCACGAACGTGCCGTAGGACGCCCCGTCGAGGCTCACCGTGGCCACCCCGAGCGCGGCGCGCAGCGCGTCGAGGTCGGCGACCGTGCTCGCGGTGGAGTAGAACCGGCGGTCGGCGCCGAGGTCGCGGGCGCACGCGGCCACCGCGCCCGGCGGCGGCACGGCGAGGTCCGAGCCACCGACCGCCTGCTGCAGCTCCGGGCAGCGCAGCGCCCCGTCGCCGGTCCCCCGGCCGCTCAGGAACACCAGCCGGTAGTCGCGCAGCACCGCCGGGTCGAAGCCGCTGGCGATGTCGGCCGCCAGCGGCACACCGGGTTCCCCCGGGCCGCCCACCAGCCAGACCAGCACGCCGCGCGGCGCGTCGGCGTTGTCGGTCATCGCCACCCGCAGCGCCAGCCGCCCCTCGGCCGGTGGGCCGGGCAGCAGGCCGTGGTCGAGCGGCACCGTCAACGTGGCACAGCTGAACCGGACGTCGACCGGGACGTTCGGCGCCACCCCGGGCGGGTCCGGGGCGATCTCGCCGATGTCCGCCGACCGGCACGGGCGGGCCGCGCCGAGGCCGAGCGGCGCCGGCGTCGAGCCGCCGCACGCGGTGATCCCGGCCGCCACCAGACAGCCGGCGGCCAGCACGACAACCCAGCCCAACCGATCCGGCACCGTCCCCCCGAATTCAGAACCGAAGACCCCGGCGACGACAGCGCACCACCGATCCGACGCCCGGCGCGGCGGCCGGGTCGACCGTAGGCTGCCAGCATGAGCGCAGCGGGGGCGGCCGGGGGCGCGGCCGGAGGAATTGCGCTGGCCTGGAGGCGGGACCTGCACGTGCACCCCGAGGTCGGATTCACCGAGTTCCGGACCGCGAGCCGCGTCGCCGGCACCCTCGCTGACCTGGGCTGGGACGTCGTCACCGGGCCAGCCGCGATGGTCCCCGGCGAGCGCCTCGGGGTGCCGCCCGACGCCGAGCTGGGCGCCGCGTACGACCGGGCCGCCGCGACCGGCGCCGACCCCCGGTTCCTGCCCGCCATGCGCGGCGGCCACACGGCGGTGGTCGCCACGCTGCGCGGCACGGGCCAGGGACGCTCGATCGGGCTGCGGGCCGACCTGGACGCGCTGCCGATCACCGAGTCCACCGACCCGACCCACCGGCCGGCCCGGCACGGCTACCCCTCGGCGATTCCCGGTTCGATGCACGCCTGCGGGCACGACGGGCACGTCGGCATGGCCGTGGAGCTGGCGCACCGGCTGGCCGCCGACCCGCCGGCCGGCTCGGTGACGATCTTCTTCCAACCGGCCGAGGAGGGTGGGCGGGGCGGCCGCGCGGTGGCCGCCTCGGGGCTGGCCGACACGCTAGACCTGCTCGTCGCCGTGCACCTGGGGCTCTCGCTGCCCACCGGGGTGCTCGCGCCGTCGATCGACGGGCTGCTGGCCAACTCCAAGCTGCGCGCGGTGTTCCGGGGCCGCGCGGCGCATGCCTCGCTCGCCCCGCAGGACGGGCGCAACGCGCTGCTCGGCGCCGCCTCCGCGACCCTGGCGCTGCAGGGCCTGACCAGGGTCGCCGGCCACGAGACCCGCGTTGCGGTCGGCCGGATCAGCGGCGGGACCGCCAGCAACATCGTGCCCGACACCGCCGAGCTGCTGCTGGAGACCCGCGCCGACGACGGCGCGGTGAACGCCGATCTGGAGGCCAGGGCGCGCGCGATGATCGAGGGCGCCGCCCTGATGCACGGCCTCGGTGTCGACGTCGAGCTGATCGGCGCGGTCACCACGGCGCGGCCCGACGCGGCGGCGGCGGACGCGGTCGCCTCGGCCGGGCGGGCCGCCGGGCTGCGGCTCGGCCACCCGCCGGCCGGCAGCGGCATCGCCAGCGACGACGCGACGGCGTTGATGCGGCGGGTCCAGGAGCACGGCGGCACGGCCACGTACGCCGGCCTCGGCGCCGACCTCGCCGGCCCGCACCACACGCCGACGTTCGACTTCGACGAGGCCGCCCTCGGCCCGGGCGTCGACCTGCTGGAACACCTGGTGCGGGGGCCGGTCGACTGAGCCTGCCCCGCCCTGGTGTCGATCTGTCCAGCCAGGGACAGTAGACCAGGTCACCGGCATCGGGCAGGGCTCACGCCGGATCGCACGACGCCACATGCTCCGCGATGAGCCGGTTGACCAGATCCGACTGCTCGAGCACAACGCAATGGCCGGCCTTCTCGACCCGCACGTGACGCGCGCCCTCAACCAGCGCCGCGATGACGTCGGAGAACTCCGGCGGATACGTGGTGTCCTCCGCGCCGGAAATGAGCAGGAGCGGAATCGAGATATTGGGGAGCTCGGCCAGCACACCGGGCCGGTACATAACGCCTCGTACCGCGTCCTTAACCGAGCTGTCCAGTTTGAGCAGGCGCTCCCGCCAGTGGTCGAACCGGCCGTCAACGCAGCTCTCGGACAGCGCGGCCCTGCCGAAAAGCTCCCGCATGAGCAGGTCGATCGCGCCGGCCATCCCGTGGTAGGTCGCCCGGGTCAGTATCTCGGCGCGCGGCCCGAGTCGGTGTTCCTCCTCGGCCGAGGAGGACATCACGATCGCCGAGCTCAGCAGGTCAGGCCGTCGAGCGGCCAACCGGAGCGCGACGAACCCGCCCATGGCACTGCCGACGAAATGGCACGGCGCCAGCTCCAGCTCCTCGATCAGCATGGCGGCGTCGGCGGTCAACGTATCCATGTCCAGCCGGGCGGCCGCGTCACGCGAGCTCCAGCCCTGGCCGCGGTGGTCGTAACACACCACTCGACGGTGTGCCGAAAAGTACTCGACCTGACTGGAGTACATCACTCGGGACATACAGAGCGAATGACTGAACACCAGTGCCGGCTTCTTCTCAGAATCGGGATCCGCCGCGGCCACATCATCGTAGGCCAGCTTGGTACCGTTCAGCTCGATGATCATCCCGTATCCCCCCACCGGAGCGGAGACAGTCAAGTCTCAGGCGCCCCGGTCACGCTATCCAGCCGTTATCGACGTCCCATATACGGTTGGCTAGATACGTTGAGATACATCGGATAGACGAACCTTTTAGCACTCCTGGACCGCGCCACAGCCCACGCCGTGATCATCAGGACCTGGCGCCTGGTTTCGGGATCGGCACACAGCCCCCAGGTCCTGATGATCACCGGGAACCGGTCGGGAGTTCGACGACCGGCCGCGGCCCAGAGCGGCGGTCAGGCCGCTAGTAGCAGCCTGTCTGCCAGGGCTGTGACGTGGTGCCCGCTGGACATCCGGGCGCGGGTGCGGCCGAAGGCGCACCGAGCATTCCCATGGAGAGCGCCATCGACAGCGCCACGAGTCCAGCGGCCAGACCTGCGACCATACGTCGCATTTCAACCACCCACCTTTCGTCAGGGGGGAAGGATTATTACCGAACCTAACCAGCTGGCCACCACTGCGCTAGGTGCCATCCGGGCGAACTGATCCACTATCGAGAAAGGGCACCGAATGTGCTCACCATGTAGGAGGCCGCGGTCTGCGCCTTGGCACAGGCGATGCGGTGGCTCAGCCCCGGCTGGTTGGGACCGCCGTACTGCGCCCACAACGTATCGCCGGAGTTGACCTTCACCAGGAAGACACAGTACGCGCGCTGGTCCAGGTTCGACGGCGCGAACTGCGTGGTGGGCAGGTTATTGATCGACACCGACGACGTTCCGGTCGGCGCGTTGCCGCGCAGCACCCGGCCCACGTACTCGCCGCCCTGCGCGGCCGAGATGGACTTCCACCCGCAGGACACTCCGCCCCATTCATCACCGACCTGCGATCGCACGCCCGTGGTCACCCCGAGTTGGCGCACCTGCGCGCTGGTCAGCAGTCCGCACGGCGTGCTGTCGATGGTGCTGGCCCGTGCCGGCTGGCCCGGCGACAGCTGGGCGGAGGCATCGCCGTTGAGCGATGTGCTGCACGCGGCCAGTGCGAGCAGTCCCACAACACAGCACACCCCGGCCACAACCCGTGCGCGACTCCACATGGCAACCGCCCTGGCCTTTCCCCGGTCGGCAACATCATCGTCTTGTCGATTGTGGGCCGTTTCGCACGGGTTTGCGAGCTGCAGATCACAACTGAGGCCCGCCGGCGGGGTCGAACGGCCGGACCGATCCGGCGACCGCCGCTCACCGAGCGGGTCGCGGGACCGCCGATTGGTGACACAGGGTAACCGGCGACACACCCACAAAGGACCCAACCATCTCATTCGTTCGCCTTGATCCCACCAGTCCCAACCACACCAGGAAAACTACCGAAAAAACTGTCCTATATTCACTCAAAGGAAGCCGAAACCTTTTCGGAATAGCACGCCCGTCCAATTTGCCGAATACCTGTTTCATATAGCCCGACGATCCGCTAACCTGAGAGTGCCAGCTGGGCTCCCCTAAACCACCGCTGGAAGCCAAGGCGATCGTCGAGAGGCGCCGCTGACCTTGAAGAGGAGATCAACTGTGTTCAAGAAGGCTGGAATTGTGGTGGCAGCCGCCGCCGCGGGTCTGCTTGCCGTCAGCCCGCTGGCTTTTGCCGGCGATTATTCGGGCGGTTCCGGTCACCACGGTCACAGCCACGGCAGTGACGACGGTGACGACAGCGGCGACGACAGCGGTGCGAGCTGCCACCAGGACAACAGCGCCAAGGACGAGTCGGATGGCGTGCACAAGCAGGCCGGTCTGATCAACGTGCAGGACACCACCGTGCAGGTCCCGATCCAGGCATGCAACAACAGCGTTCTCGAGGGCGTGCTGGGCATCCTGGCCAAGGACCAGAAGAACTCCGACAGCCACGGCTGAG
>Ga0137415_10000201_pt1 | contig 51604 bp, 47 predicted proteins | sample CZODoug3_1_1_16f_FD_183082 | JGI IMG/M metagenome (GOLD analysis project Ga0137415, IMG submission 183082) | Vadose zone soil fungal communities from Angelo Coast Range Reserve, California, USA - CZODoug3_1_1_16fungal (Hybrid Assembly) | ecosystem: Environmental > Terrestrial > Soil > Vadose...
AGGACCGCCTGAGGATGGCGCAGGCCTCATCATTCAGGGGTACCTGCCGGTAATCTCCGTTTTTTGTCCGGGTGAGATGGATCGTGGCTTTCTGCGCGTGAATCTGATCCCGGCCCAGAGTGTAAATCTCGCGCATGCGCATGGCGGTTTGCAGCGCGAGCTCAAACATCAGCTGGAGCCCCTCGGCGTGGGCACGCAGTTCGAGGGTAGGCGCGCGCGCCAGCTGCTGCTGCAACACCCCAATGATGCGCCGTTCTTCGCGCGGACCGAGACGCCGATCGCGCTCACGATCCTGCGGGGCATCCTCGCCTCGAGCGGCCAGCGCCGCCACATCGTACTCTGTATAGCCGGAGTATCCGTGGGGCAGTCGGTCCAGGGGATTGTTGGTGAGGCACAGAGGACGATGGTCCACAGCCCAGTGGAACACGCGGGACAGTGCGCCCTTCCTCTTGCGGATGGTGCCCGGAGCCAGAGTGCGCACCTGCTTGAGCGAGCGGATCCAGCCCTCGGCCCACAACACACTGATATCGGAGAGGTTGACCGTCCCGACCTCCGCGATGATTACGTCCAACACCTCCTGCGTGCTGGGGGGCACGGCGATGATTCCGCGGTAGGCGCGGATAAGGTCGGCGAGGGTGTCGCACTCGCGGCGGACGGGCTCCTTCAACCAGTCGGGCATCTCTCCGCGCTCGAGAGCCGCCAACGTGCGATGGCCTAATGCCTCGGCAGCCTCGCGGCTGCCCAACGTTGCGTACGCGGGGCGCGCCAAGCGCTTGTGCCTCACACGCAGTTCGAAGGCGCTGCCCTTGCTGCGGGGTCGGATGTAAATGGACATCTGCATCTCCAAAGAAATGGGTTGATGCAGGAGTGAAGCGAGCGACGATGATCGCCTCGGGTTTGCAGCGGCTTGTGTGCCGATTGCGAGGTGGCATTGCCACCCAAACGGGCCGGAACGAGCCGATTTGAGCCCGTTTGAGAGCTACGAGACAGCCCGCTGCAGCGGCACGTTTCCAACACAAAACCGCGAAACTCAAGGACTTTCGGGAGGTGGCAATTGGAGGCTAGGGTCGGAATCGAACCGGCGTAGACGGCTTTGCAGGCCGTTTCGCATACGCCGGATCAAGGGCTTCCGCATTTTGCCACTCAATTTCGCCACCTCACGAGAATAGCGCGCACTACACGCCTACTGTTAACACATGAATTATCCGTGGAAAACGCAGATCCTGTCGAGAGCGTGAGAGGGTGCGCCCATCGTCCCTTAGCCGGCATGCCGACCGTTCGGTTTATAGTTGAGAGTACGAGCTATGTATTGCCCGCGGGATTGCGATGTGAACTCTTCCCATACGTGAGGCGGACAAGCGCTATACCACCATTCGACGCCGTCGGGAAAACGTACATAAATAGTTTCAGTATCGGGATCGTAGGCTTCCGCGACGATTCTCGATGAACCTACTACTGGTATCCATTCAATCATTTCTTGCCCTCATAAGTGCCGCGCCACTCCGCGAGCGCAGGTGCTACATCGGGTACGGCGGGTTCCTGGCGCCACGGAACCAGGGATGGGTCTTCGGCGAGCGGTTTCGGCGCCGGTCTGTCGATCAGCGCGCGCGACGGCAGCACAATTGCTTCGCCACTCACGATAGCTTCGCCCGTGCGCAGTGCAGGCAGTACAGCCGCGAGACCAGCAACGGCGTCAGGCAGCGCCGCCTTAATGGCGGCTTGGTCCTGACCATTTGTCAGGCGCAAAGCAATGATGGTCCCGCATTGTGCAAGCGCGGTCTCAGGTAATTCTGTCGGACGCTGAGTCACCATCAAAAGACCAATGCCATATTTGCGCCCCTCTCTAGCAATTCGGTTCGCAGAATCGCGCGTCAATGCACTCGCGGCTGTCCCCAAGTAACGATGTGCTTCCTCCAGAACTACCAGCACGGGGCTCGCGCGGCCGATGCCTTGTCCTCCGGGCTTGCCGCGTATCGATAGCTCGAAGAGCAAATTCAGTATGACTCCGATCGCTAAATCTGCCGCTCCGGCGGGAACTCCGCTGAAGTCGAGCACCGATACAGGTTTCGCCCTTCCGAGCCAAGATTGCATGACACTGACAAGCGGGTCTGGACCGCTCGGTGTGCCAATCGGTTCCTGAAAGAAACGAAGGCGTGGATCGAGCAGGCCAAGGCGAAGGAGATCGGGCGTGGAACCGTAGGTACCATAGAGGGGGTTTTGGTGTGGAGGTGTCCCACCGGGACCGTAGGGCTGAAATTGAGTTGATAGCAGCGTTGCCGGATCACCAGGCTTTTGGACGGTGACCGTCTTTGGATCACCCTTATTTTCCCGAGTCTCCCGATTATCGTAATCCAACTGATGCCACACGGTACGGATATCGAAGGGCACTGGTGTGTCAGCAGTAACGGAAGTAGGATCGAGCGACAGCCATTTTGCAGATTTAACGAAATCCCGACGCGCCTTCGCAACGAGTTCAGCAAAGCGATTTGAAAATGTCGGCCCTCCAGGACCACCGGTAAATATACGAATGATGTCCGTTGCTGGCAGCGCCCAATACGGCACGCGCAGCCGATTGTCGCCCTCCGCCAACACACTGAGAACGGACGCGCTGGGACCGAACGCTTGTGCATACTCGCCGTGCGGATCGATGACAACAATGTTCGCTGCGCGCCACCCTCCCTTAAGGAAACCCTGCACAAGGGAAGCAACGGCGCTCGTCTTTCCCGAACCAGTCGAGCCTACAAGTGCTCCGTGACGCACGACCAGTTTGGCTGCGTCCAAGCAAATCGGGACCTCCTCTGCCGCCGCCAGTCGACCAAATCTAACGTGCGTTTCACAAGGATGTGGAAACACGGATGTCAACTGCTCCGCAGTTGCAAAGTGGACAGGATCATCTAATCCCGGGTAGGACCCTACACCCCGCTCAAACTTGTGTGTGGCGCGATCAATCTCCCCCAAAAGTTGAACTTGTAGCCACCGTTCGCCAGCCTGCACGGCCTCTGTAGGTGCAAGAGCTCCGGCCAACTCCGCGATACCGACGAGGCTTACGCTGGCTATTAGATCCACTAAACCTTGAGGTATACGTACCAACGACCCAATCTGGCCAATGGCCAACAGTCGCCCGCGGTATATAGGCGCCACGCCGGCGAGATCCGGGTCAAGGGCAACAGTTACCGTTGCACCGAGCACGTGGCGAACGCGGCCGATACAAGTAGGATCCCGCTCAGCCATTGCCGGCGCCGCCCGATTTTGCCGCGGCATGGCCTTCCAGCGGCCCTAGCAATAGAGTGTCAGAACGATCAGGCGCCGTACTCCGGGCCAAGTATAGAGCGAGGTGAGCGAAATCCGTGAGCGTCAGCTTGCCGTCGGCCCAAAGCTCAGGCGGCGCGTCCTCGGGCGGCTTCCAAGTGCCGCTAACACCCCCGAGAATCGCAGAAGTCGGCCCGATGACCTGCAGGTTCGGAGTTGCAATGGCTCGGCGTGCCAATCCATCGGGAATTTTTGAACGGCAAAACACAATGATTTCCGATCGTTCTCGTCTCGTGGCAGCGTCAAAGAGCATCTCGTTTAGATGATCGTCGCCGAACGAATAGCCAGAGACGAGCGCAATCGTCTCCGGTGTATAAAGAGCCCGACGGAAGCGGTCCTGCAAGACGACAAACGGTACGCGTCTTGATTCCTCGTATTTTGTGTCCGACGGATAGATGGCGGCGGCAGCACCAGTCGCGACAGTTTGTCCAAGACGTACGATTTGCTGGTTGTCCCAAGCCCAGTTTACTGATCCGTGGAGCTTCCACAACCGTACAAAGAACGAAGGAAGCCAATCGCGGTCTGCGCCTGGAACCGCTTCAACCATTTCAGATTGAAAACGGGCGCGTAACACTCCTATAAACCCGTCGAAATACGGAACTCGCGACATCTCCAGCGCCGTTTCCAGCAGAAGATCATAGTTGACTGTGAAGATCTCGAGAGGTAGATGATAGTTGGCGCGCGCGGCCCAGGCGGCGAAATGTTTAGCTGGTACCAAATTCGCGGTGGCGACATCAAGATTGGCAATAATCGTGAGACAAACCGCTTCGTCAAGCTCCGCTGCACGCGTCGCCGTTAGACCATCAATTGTCTGCTGATCCGTCAGCAAGGCCCGTATTCTTCTTAGACGAGTCAGAGCCTGCTCAAGATTTCTTCCTTTCAGCAGCCCCTGGAACCCGATGCGATCCGCTTCCTTGAGGCTCTCAATCACTTTCGACTGCAGTTGCGAGAGATCCGGAAGCCCACAAGCCTTCGCAATTCCGGAACCAAAGAACACGCACACGTGCCGAGATCGGGCAGCTAACCTTGCACTCAGTCCCGTTGCAAACTTCACAGGATCATGCTCCGTCATGCAAGACTCCTGTCTGGGTAACAGTCATAGTCACGATGATGCGTATTGGTGCATCGTACTGATCGAATGAAGGTCTCACTTTAAGGCATGCAGCCGCAGGACGATTGCGAAGGAATTTCCTGCATTCCGCGAAAACGATAAATTCGATATGGGAAAACAAACTAGCGCTCCGACGCTGTAAAACTCAAACCCTCACTCAAGGCTGCTGCAGCGAACACTCCTTGAACTGAGATGACTTGTGCGGTGCCGCATTTGCCTCGAGAACGGATGTAAACTCGATGGCGCCCCGGTAACGGTGACATAAATGTTAGGAGACCGAATCTGCCCTTTCCGTGTTTGCGCGTGGACTAGATCTACATCAAACATCGATGCTTGTGAAATGGCGCCGGGGCGGCCCGGCCATCGCACGAGAGAATGAGCACATGACCCGAATCTTGGTCTTCTCCGATATTCACGGGGCCGTGCCGGCCGTAGAAGCACTGGCGGAGACCGAACGAAGTAACTTTGATGCGGTCGTAATCGCTGGCGACATCGGGCCGCGTCCAACAGCGTTCTTCCGTGCGCTTGAGCCATTGGGCTGCCCGGTGTTCTACGTGTACGGGAACTGGGACGGACACCTTTCCTACGATTATGTGTTCAACAAACGATTTGTGCACCTTCACGGAGTGATCGCGTCCGTTGGGCCACTGCAGCTAGCTGGATTCAGCGGGTGCTGCAGCCAATGGGGTCAAAATCCTCAATGGCGTGCACTGCTTGACGACGTCGAGCATGAGCATCGACCAGTGATGGAGCGTTTGAAGGCTGCGCAAGCAGCCGACTCAGTTGTAAGGAGTGGCACCGACAGTCGGGCCGATCGAGTGAGGAAGACACGTGCATTTGGCAAATATGCAGCTGCTTGGCGTACCGCATGGCAAGAAGTATCGGCTCGAAACCGTGTGGAGGTAGTAGAACGACTGGACAAGAGCGAATGCGACCCCAAGCATTTTGTATTCGTCAGTCACGAAAGGCTGTACCGCCTGCCGGAAGATGTTCCAGGCCTCGGTGCCCATCTTTTTGGCCACCGCCATGGATTTAAGGTGTCGAAACAGCGCGGCACGACCTTCGTCAATGTCTCGGCGTTGGATCCCTGGGCTACACGTGGTGCACAGTATGGCGTAATTGAGTGGACGGCCTTGTCCGGTTTCAAGGTCCTAGAACGGAACCTTCCACGAACCCAGAGTCTCCGGCTCCAATGTTTAGAATACAAGAGCACAGCCACGGCGGTGGTATGTGAGCCCGACGGGCTCACGCTTCCGATCGCGCGCGGCCCGTTTTAATAAATAGATAGCAGAAGCGCAGTTCTACGGGACAAGAATGCGCGGGTAAGCGCGGTCCTATTCCGCGAACAATTCGCGCAATACGTCCGGCCGTCGTTTGGCAATCACCAGTAGCGAACGTGCGGCCCCCGATGGCTTACGACGCCCCTGCTCCCATCCCTGCAGCGTGCGGGTAGAGACGCCCAGCACGTCCGCAAATTTCTGCTGTGACAGCCCCGTGCGCATGCGTGCTTCGAGAATCTCAGGCACCTTGATGTTGTGAACACGAGCGGCCTTACCAGCCTTTATCTCGCGCGCCGCCGCCAACAACTCCTCACCGAGATTCCGGCTAGCCTGGATTTCCACGCACCGGCATTGACCTAAGACCCGAGTTCTCCGAGGCTTGTCAGGCGGTCAGCCGCAGCGGCAGATTGTTCCACCAGGGCACCTTAACCGAGGTATTGAGCAGCCCGGAGGCGGACACAATAGGCAAATGAGCGCGGCGGTGGAAGTGCACCTGCACCCCGCCTGTGGAAACTTCGACCGAGGCCGGCATGTCGATGAGGTCCCTGAAGATCAGCCGTGCCTGTGCATCGGCGTAGCCGCGCATGGTTCGAGCGAGCAATCGATACAACCCGCTAGCGATGACGAGCAGCGACATATCGAAGTCGACCTTCAGACCAACCGCTGAGGACAGTGCGTCCATATGGAAGAAGCGCACGGCATCCGAAAGTGCGTTCTCGATCAACATGCGCTGAGCGTAGCGCGTGATGAGCTTGGCCGCCGAGCTGCGCCGATCGTTGGTGAGCAACAATGTCGGCTCATCGTGGCCGAGATCCTGGATGAACAGCTGCCGGAAGCTCTCCCCGGCCAAGCGGATCGTTTGCTCAAAAACGCGCGGGGTGCGGAACTTGCGAGCTGAGACGTCCAACTCCACGGTACGCCAGGCCGAGCGCGGCAGCAGGGCGACTTCCTTGAGCAGCGCCGCAGAGCGCCGCCGCAGCGTCATGAAGGTGATCCCCATCTGCTCGAGCCGCGCCAGGTTGGCATAGGTGGTGAGGCGGGAGTCAAACACCAGATGTCGGGGACGCTCCCCGTGAGCCTTCTCCCAGAAGGAGATGAAGCGAAAGATCTCTTCAGCCTCCTCGCCCTTGCGCAGATCCGCATTGGCGTAGCAGAAGGCATGTCCATCGGCGTCCTGCGCCAGGAAGGTGAGGATGCTCTTCTGGCTGCGAGAGCGCATCGAGACGTAATGCTGCTCGATGACCGGATGCTCCCCGTGGTACGGGACGGAGTGAAAGTCGAGATTGAAGGAGTGGCCGGGCAACAGCTCATCACCGGCGATCTGGTGTTGATAGGCGCCCAGCAGAGCGGTGGTCTGCGGATGGGTGATACGCGAGGAGTACTCCGAGAGGTAGCTCTTCTTCGGAAAGGCGTTCAGGCCGGCAAACAAGGCCAGACCCTCATCGGCAACGAGCGACATGACATGACTCTTGCGCTCGATCGACCACAGCTTCAACGCCAGACAGGACCGCAATGCATGAGCGGCGGGGATCATCTTGGAACCGGACAGTCGCGCGCTCTTGGCCAGTGTATCGAGCGAGAGTCGCAGCAGGTACGGCACGAACAGGAACAGTCCCCCACAACGAGTATGAAACTGACGCGGCGTCAAGGAGAACTGCCGCACATCGGCGACCGGCTCAATGCTTACACGCACTCGCTCGGGGCGCTCCTCATCCCGGCGCCGCGGCAGCGGGGCGAAGCCTTCCACCTTCAGCACCTCGCGTACCGCCGTCGGACTGAGTGACAGCTGTTGCTCCTGCAGGGACTCACTGATCTCGTAGACGGAGTAATTACGCTTGCGTAGCTCGATGATGAGTTCGCGCGCGGCGGACTTCTTCGGCTGCTCCCGTGGACCGCGTTGTGGGGACACGAAGAACACCGGATCGGCTTCGCGCCGGAAGTGATGACACAGGACCTGGAAGGAGCCTGCGCTATAGCCGAACGCGCGGGCCACCTCCCTGGAGGGGCGCCCCTCGACGAAGTAGGCGCGCAGGGCCTCGTACTGGCGTTGCTTCGCCGACGCGGGTGTCAGAAAGAAACTCTGGCAATCGCTTAGGTCTTTCGGTGCTTTGTCAGGCACGGCCATACTTTACTACTACCGCCCATTGTGTCAAGGGTGCGCTCCGGCCTCAATCTGTTGTGATTGCAATGAGGCCAAATAGGGCCGCAGTACGTTAACTGTTCAGCACCCCGGGTATCCCGTCGTGCTGCACTGCCCTCAACAAAGAGAGTAATGCTGAGTGCGAGAGATCACCATATCGACTAAGACTGATCAGAAGTCGGGACCGGCTCCGCGTGATCGGAGCGGTCGTTGAAGCGGTGAACTACGGCATTGCAGATCAGGAGCCCGCTCGCAAAGACGCCGCGGGTACGGCCGGAAGATTAGTCGATCAGTGCGCCGTGGAAATCCAGGCTAGCTTCGTACTTTGCCAGTGCCTTTGCGCTGAGCTTTGCCATCGAGTGTCTCCCGAATCTTGACCAAAATCTTTACGTCAATGTCCTCGCGAACATTCTTCGCGTACATCGTCATCAGCCACACCGTCCCGTCGGCAAGACGGTTGAAGTAGATGATGCGCACACCACCACGCTTGCCGCGGCCCTCGACTACCCAGCGGACCTTACGACAGCCGCCGGAACGGGGAATCACATCGCCCGCTTCGGGATTGAGTGCAAGCCAAGCGCAAAAATCACCGAACTCTTCCGGCGTCCAGTACTTCGGCCAGGTCGCGCTGAAAATCTCCGTCTCGGCAATAGTGAACATGGGAGATTCTACGCCAAAGTAGTATATACGTCAATGGCGTATATTGGACAGCCATCAAAGCTCGAACGCCGGTCCTTCACGAACTCGATACGCTTTCTGATCTCCTCGCTTTCACAGGAGTCCAAAGAGACTCCATTTCGCAAAACGGCGGCTGATGTTTTTTAAACATAGAAGTTGGTTACTCTGTGTCACTCAGACCAAACGCGAATGATACTGGCTTGAACCACTTACCGTACACGTAGATTCGTTCTGTACATGGGACTGACTACCAACCTACACGATCAGTAGCGGCTTCCCGTGAGGAACCTTCTGCACGAAAAATAACGTCGGCAACGGTCCCTTGTAACCGCGACTGGTCGCGAACGCGCACAGCGCCGCTGACTGCGCACGCACGCCGTGGAAACCCGGCTGGTTGGCGATGCGTTGCAACGTCCGTGCGACTTGGTCGTGTCTTCGCCGTGCAAGATCCTCACCGAGTTCCGCGTACAAGTTCGTCATCTCTGCCGACGTCCGCCGCCACGTCCAGCGTACCTCGCCGGCGTCATTGTGTCGGCACAACTGATAGTCCAGCCAGATCGGGCGATCTCTAACGTCCTGCCAGCACTCAGTCTCAACGCCCTCACCATGTGTAGCGAGCAACATCCAGGGCAACCGCTCGTTCTCAACCCGGTACTCGTCTGGCGGCGAGTAGGCGACGAACAGTGTGTTCGCACGCCCTGCCCGCTTGTTCACAACGCGCTGTCCTTTCGTGTGCGCGATTCCATAGCGCGCATCGAACTTCGCTGCGAGCGCGGACAGGCGCTCCAGAGGCACAGTTCCCATGCAGACGCGTGTGTACCCGTGACTGACGGACCCAAGCGCGCGGGCGAGTGCTTGTGTTTTCGTTTGGCCGATCGGCGTAACGCGAGTTTTCATGAGACGTATAGCACCGAGACTCTGAAAACGACGTTAGTTCCCGCGAAGCGGTAACTAACAGAATGATGCTCCTCGATTTTACCGAGGCATGCGCTATACCTAGCGCAGGACACGGGTGATCGCGCGCGAACCAGCGCGTGAGCACGCATGCTCGGCGGGTTGCCTCCTGCGGTTTCGGCGGCAGACGAAACTGCAGCAGGCAGCCCGCCAGCTGCCGAATTACACACGCCCCACAAGGGCACGTCGGTCGCCAAGCCGACAGGGTCCACGCAGCCAAGTGGATCCAGTCTCTGCCGTAGCGTGGTGCCTTTAAACGGGCTCGCCACGTTGCAATGGGCGCTGGGGGCTGTGATGCCCTCTTCGACCCACTCAACTACTCCCGGCGTCGCCGGGGATACTGGGCGACCAGGAAACGGCGGCATGCGAAGCATGCCGACCTGTCATGAAGCGAAAGCGGCCCGACTCGTGTGAAAAGACGCGAGCCGGGTTAGCACCGGGGCTGTATGGCAACAGCAGAACCGGTTCCGCAGAGGACGGCTGATGAGGCCGCAGCAATGCGGCAGGCACCTGAGGGGAAGCCTGGAGGGTGCGCCACCTGGAGAAATTCAGGGGCTCTGGATAGCTCAAGCCTCTAATCGCCGACCTAGAGCCGGCGTTGCGGAGATCTGCACAGCCATAGGCGTGAAGCCGTGGTTCGTACCCGATGAAGTCCGTTCATGCATACCCGACGTGCTCTGGAGCATCGGCGCGGGGAAAGCGGCAGCAACGTTGCTGTCGTGAGCCAACAGGCTGAGAACGGGACTGAGGGAGTGGCGGTGCAGGTCGTAGTAGCTCATGACTAACTGGGGAATCTCCATCTGAAGGCCTTGGCAGGCTACAAACTCAGGTGGAGAGGGAGACTGTTGAATAGAGGATAAATCTCGCGCGCGATACGACCGAAGTGCACGAGAGAGCTGCGGTGAGGCAGCACGCATCCTTGGCCGGATGCACTCGAAAGACAGACGCAGAGACGATGTGTGTAGACGTTTACAACAACGGACGGGCTTGGCAGCCCGCGGCAGTGATGAGCCGGCTGATGCGCTTGGCGGCGTGGCAGTCGACTTCGACCCTTGGGTGGGTTCGATAGCGTGAAAGGTCAAAAGGAGGAGATTTTATTCGTTAAATACCGACTCCCTGAGGTAGGTTGGCTGCATGCGTGCAGTCAACTCCTCGGGGAGTTCGGGCGGGTCGCCGATTCTGACCCGGAAAAAAAGCGAAGCTCCATTCATGGAGCTTCGCGGGTGTGGCCTGTTTAAATATCCCAACCGTCGCGCTGGACGCGCAAGGCGGCTCGAGTCCATTCGATGCCCAACCTCTCGACCGATTCGAGCATGGAACCCCAAAAGCTCAGGAGGTCGTAGCGGTCGAGTACCAGTGCGACAGCGATGCGCTCGCCGCTGGACAAGACGCCGAATGAGCGCTCATCGGCGGTCACCATGCGCACCTTTGCCCTGATTTGATCCTCTATGTCTCTACAATCGTTCATGACCTTGTCTCCTCATTGACTGGCCATGACCGTCTAGCGAATGACTATTTATCATCAGGCGATGTTTGATGACGGGAGGCGTTGCCGCCGATAGGGTCACCCGGCCGCCGCCGGCTTCACTCCCCGCGCGCGTGTGACATCCGCAGGTGGGAGTGAAAATCTTCGCCGTAGGGATTTCCGGCTACATCGATGGATCCATTCATCGGCAGGCCGTTGGCAGGGTTCATCGTAAATAGATGATGGTGACCGAACCCGTCCGTCTCGTGGGGCTCGTCGCCGCCAGTCTCGACCTCCGCGGTTGCGACGCGAGCCATCATGGCAGCGAAGGCCAGAGCTCCCAGTGCGGTCGCGCCGGCGTACACCCCCTCACGCACAAGAAATGACGCGACGCCGGCCATATCGCCTGCCAACGCGAACGGCAGTGATGCCAGCGATCCGGTCACGGCCGCGAGCACGAGAGCGATCCTAAACTGTCTCCCAACTTCACAGGGCGCGAGTACGCGGTTCACTTTAGCGTTCTCGGTCATGATCATGACTATAATCAGGACCAGAAATGACAGCCCGGCGACGCACACGGACGTGACCATCCCGACGTGATAGACAGGGGTGTGGGCCACGGAGGCAATCGTCTTCAAGTAAGCACTGGTAGTTTCCAGTTTTGCTCCCCTGGCTTAACTGGTGAAAACGGCCCTTTCCTGCTCATGCGGATGCCCGCCGCTCCGCGACCGTCTTTTCGGCCGCCGTGACGGAATCCGGTCACGACGAACGTGATGTCCTCGTTCCAACCCTTCGCTGTCCAATGACGTCTCCTGAGCTTTCCCTCAACGAACAGTTGATCTCCCTTGCGAGTGCTCTGCGCGATGGCGGCACCAAGAGCGTGGGTTGCAACGAACCAGAAACGTTGCACAATCACCATGAATCGCCCGTGCTCATCCCCTTCCGTAGAATCCTCACCGATTAGACAGAAGCGGCAGTACGTACCCCCCACTCCCACATGCACCTCGGGATTGCGCACCAGATACCCAAACGCTCGCACCGCAAAGGTGCTGGCACGGTTCGCTTTCCATGCCATGTTCATTCGCCATCCCTCCTGCTTGGGGCCCCCATGAATGAGTTGCTGGTCGTTCGCTGATCGGCGCTCAAGAGTCCGAGCAGTTCGAGGCGTGCTTCAATCGCCCTTACTGTTCGACCATGCTTGCTGGCAATCAGCTCTATGGGCTCGGAACTGGCGAACTCGGTTCTCAGCTGCTGTTGCTCGTCATCGGTCCACGTTTTCCCGACGCTCTCGGGTAATTGCGCCCGGCGCAGCTGGCGGGCCTCTACCTGCTCAATCGCCTTTACCGCAGTGAGCATCGATCTGTTGATCTCGATGCGATTGACGATGGCGTCCCTGGACAGTTCTGCGCCGCTGTCGGGATCGAGTCCGTGGATAAGTGATTGAAGAACGGCTCGCGCCTTTTGATATTGATTTTTTCTGGTCATGGCTTGGTCTCTCCTGTTGGGGTGATTTCTTGCACCAGTTCTTGCTCCTCGGACAAGCCCGTCCGGCCGCCCACCCTTTCGATGATGTTGGTTAGTAATTTGAGTTGACCGAATAACCGGTTACATACGCAAAGGCTGAGAACATTGGCGATCTCGGGTTGGCCCTCTGACCGAGCGGCTTTGGAGGCCATCGCGATCTCGTCATGGACGAGGTCGAGAGAGCGGAACATCCCCTCAAGTTGCCTGCGCATTTTGGCGAGCCGCAGCTCGTTGTCTTTGATGATGGGAATGGTCGCGGTCTGTGCAACGGGTTGGTCTTCGGTCATGGCTGGCCTCCGGCTTCCGGGCGCGCGCCCAACGACAGACTCTTGCGCGTGGGCATATCGCGCTCTCCGTAGCATGGTAATGAGCTGATTCTGAGACTAAGGAAGTCTTAGTATCGTGTCAACGCGAAAACTAAGAATCTCTTAGCCTTGCACACAGTAGGCGAGGCAAAGGTGAGTATTGTTGGGAATCGCCTGCGGGAAGCTCGTGAGCGCGCCGGCATTTCACAAAAGCAGCTGGGAATAAAGGCCGGGATCGATCCCGGTGTCGCCAGCGCGCGAATCAATCAATACGAGAAGGGTAAGCACCTACCCCACCTTGCGACCGCCAAACAGCTGGCCAAGGTGCTGGGCGTCCCTACCCCGTACCTCTACGCTGACGACGATGTCCTTGCCGCGTGGATTCTGGCCTATGCACGAGTCAGCACTGCGACCCGCAAGTCGATCATCAGGGACGCCGGCTAGACCGGCTCAGAGCGAGGCGTCATTGTCGATACTAAGGAACTCTTAGTATCGAGTCAATCAAGAAGCTAAGACTCTCTTAGCCTCACGGATCAGCAGTGGGGCGAAACGGTGCGAGGCGTCTCTGTTGTCGGGAATCGTCTACGGCAAGCTCGCGAGCGGCTAGCTATCTCCCAAAAACAGTTGGGCATCAAAGCAGGCCTGGACCCGTCTGTCGCCAGTCCAAGGATCAATCAATACGAGACGGGGAAGCACGTGCCCGACATTCAGACGGCACGGCGTTTAGCAGAAGTCCTGAGCGTACCCCCGCCGTATTTATACGCGGAGGATGACCTTCTGGCGGCCTGGATCTTGGCATACACGCACGCAAGTCCAACTATGCGCAAGCGGATTACGCGAAAGGTTCCGGGATCTTCGCCCGCGTAAACCGGGTCCGCCCTGGGTGACTGCGGTCGGCCAGGACCGGCCATTGGGAGGAGGATGTTCCTGTGGGCCAAATGAATTGGGAACGTGCGAGTATGTTATTCTGAAGCGAAGAGGCCGCAACCGGGTTTTGGGGAAGTTGACGTGTGGACATTAACTGTTCTCTTGGCAACTTCGTCGATCGCACAAAACCTGGATTTCCGTGGGGTGCAGCTCGGAGACTCCTGTGAGGCAGCAGCCGATCGAGAGATCCAGCACAAGGCCGTTCCGTTGCAACCTGTGAACCAGATGCTTCAAAATGGCATCCTCGCATTCAATGATGCGAGCATTCCGGACGAACCCCAGACGGTCTTGTACGGATGCACGAACGGCAAAGTAGATCACTATCTAATCAAAACCGTGGTTCACGACGGCGTACGCGCCCACGAGAAATATACCCATACCAAGTCGGAGCTTTGGTCACGATTCGGTCCGCCCAAAACGGATTCTGACACCTATAACGATACCCAGAAGAAATTGCTCGCCGGGCTTAATCTGTCAGAAGTGGCCCACTGGCAGGTCAACGATGCAGCGCTTGATGTTGCAAGAAGCTTCGGAGTCGGAGTTAAACAGGGCGAGTGGGATGTGACCGTCAGCGTGAGCAGCGCGCGTCGGCGGAAGGAGTCTGCGGAAGGTGGACGCACTGTCGTTCAGGCCGGGAAATCGCGTGGGGACGCAGAGCCATCGCGATGCGAAGAGTACGCGGTTGTCCTAAATGTGGTTAGTTCCAGGAGCAGCGGCACAACCCGCTGGGGCTGGCGCGTGTATCCGGGGTCCGATTCCAGCGGCTTCCAGCAGTTGGGATTCATGCCCGGAGATCTCATTTGGGAGATTGACGGTCGACCCATCTCTCCAGACGACGATTTCTTCAGTCTTGTCCTGAAGCCGGGAGGGGCAACCTCTGTGCTTCTGTCCTTGCAGCGCGATGGATCTTCGCAACAGCTCAGAGTGGAGTCCGCGACTGCCGCCGCTGTCCTCCACGGCTGTAAGTAGGCCCCGATCCTCCTGTGACCCTATCGCACGCGGGGGTCGAGCTCTACATCAGAGTCAAAAGACGATTTGCACGACTGGCCGCTTCGGGTCGATCTCGGTCAATGGCACTGCGATCCTGTCGATGGTGCGACGTAGTTGCGGGCCCCATTCTTTCCTTCAGCGCACGTGGATGGCGGCGCTGATGTCACGCTCGATCACTTCGTCAAGCGTCGGCGCAGTACCGGCTTGGTGCTCCCTTGACAGATTTCGGCTGTGGCCGACGACGCAGCAATCCGCCGGCTGTCCAATCGGCAGCGCCAGCCACACGCCTGCTGGCTATAGGGGGGATGGAAACCCGTGTCGATGAATCGCTCGCCGCAATACTGAGTGCAAGCCTCTCAAAATCGGGGCTGGGCCCAACGATTAACGCCCAACAGGCGTCTGTGCTGCTCGCCTGCAGCGAAGGGCATGTCGTAAAACTGGCCGAGAGTGGCCGGCTTCCAGGCGCGAAGTTTGGGCGGGGATGGATTTTTGTCACGGCTCAACTTCTGCATTACGTCGTTGCAGTGTGCGCCGGGAATCTACGAGCCGTCGCCGCGTCCCCAGCTGAACTGACCGCCGGCATGCCCCAGCCTCTAGCGGTTCTCAGACAAGCGCCCTGGCCGCCCACACTCGAACCCCTCCCCCAGCCCAAGCGACGCGGCCGGCCACGCCGGCCGCTGTCGGATGCACCCGGCCTTGGTCAGACAGCCGAAACCGCAGGCGCGTCAAACACAGCGCCTGAGCCAACAGACTTTTCGCAGTCCAAAATGTCAGCAAGCTCCGAACCACGTAAGCTCAAGTAACGCTGGCGGGTACGAGCGTCCCGCATGCCAGCGGCACGCCCGAGCTGTTCCGATGTTAACTCGGGTGACTCCAGCACCCAGCGACAGAGCGCTTCGTGCCGGGTGTCATGGAAATGCAGGTCATCAGAACCGGCTTCCGCGAAGGCATTGGCGAACAACCGCGACAGCCTAGCGGTCGTTGCCGCGAGCGCCTTGGGTTCCAACTGTCCATCCCACAGCGGAATGAGCTGCGTACCGCGTCGAGCCTTCTCGAGCGCGGGCCATAGTCTCTCAAGGACAGCACGCGCTTTGCTATTAAGCGGCACCTGGCGCCGGTCGCCGTTCTTAGACTTGCTAAGGTAGATCGTCTTGTCCGCAACGCGGATTTGCCCCAACTGCAGCGTATAAATCTCGCGCAGCCGCATTGCCGTCCTCAACGCGAGCTGAAACATCAGGCTCAGCGCGTCTGCTTCAATCTGCTCTTCGAGGATCTGAGAGGTTTCCCGGCGCCGCCGTAGCACCTCTACGATGCGGCACTCTTCGCCCAAGTCGATCCGACGGTTTCGCTCAACGTCGCCTGGAATATCGATACCCTGCCCCGCCAGGGCCTGTCGCGTGTACTCGTCGTAACCCGAGTACCCATGAGGCAGTTGGTCCAAGGGATTGGCACCGAGGCACACCGGATGCGCCCGCACCACCCAATCGAACACGTCTGACAGTCCGCCCTTGCGCTTGCGGATAGTCCCTGGTGCGAGTTGCTTTTCGAGCTTCATCGTGCGAATCCAGGCTTCCGCCCATTCGTAGTTGACACCGGTGAGCGGGCGAGTCCCAACGTCGTTCATCAACGTATCGAGCAGGAGTTGGGTACTGGGAGGAACGGCGCTGATCCCTCGGTAGGCAACAATTGCCTGAGAGACAGTTACCAGGGCGCGACGCTCCATGCGTTCGAGCCACGAAGGGGTCTCGCCGCGATCAAGTGCTGCTATGGCGCGCTGGCCTGCCCGCTCGGCGTCCTCCCGCAGATCGAAGTTGCGATAGAGGGGTTTGGGGAGGCGGCCATGTTTAATACGGAGCTCGAAGGTTTTCCCATTGCTACGGGGTCGAACAAAGAACGCCATCTGCATCTCCTAAAAAAGGGTTGATGCAGGCGTGTAGCGTCGCGTCCTTTCCCTACCCGGAAACGGATTGTTGGCCGTAATCGAGCGGTTTTTGCCACCCGGACGAGGGCTAACGACCCGTTTCGAGAGCGTTCGAGGCCCTCGCGCAACCGCTGTGAAACGGCACGTTCGAGCAAAAACACCGAGAAAATGCGGGGTGCCGGAGGTGGCAACTGGAGGCTAGGGTCGGAATCGAACCGGCGTAGACGGCTTTGCAGGCCGCTGCATGACCACTCTGCCACCTAGCCTTACAAATCAAGAAGCCCCGGTGGGCAGTCCTCCGGGGCTTCAGCCGAGTCTGGGGTGGGGACGAGCCCCGAACACACCATCCCGATCGTCAGACGACCGGGTTACCAACCTCTGCAGGCTTCTGATAGTACAGCAAAATCGCGCGTGGGCACAGATCCCGGGCCCGGCGGGCGCATGCAACGCGTCCGGTAGCGCCGCTCGCGCGGCGATAAAAGCGCGGTTCGACGGATCCTGATCAGCGCCACAGAAGGCGTCCGTCAATGAAAACCGTTGGGTGAAGCCTTGCCAGCGCTCGCAGCTTCCGCTGCGCCCGACGCCTTACCTGCGCTCCACGACTCGCGAGCGCTCAATGGATCACGAGCGCCCGATGGCTCCCCGTAAACGATCCCCCGCCCATCCGTTCCCACGTACACGCGCCCGAACACCCGCGGATCTCCGGCAATGCAGCGAAATAGCCGCCCGTATTCGTGCCGCGCGTCGTTCACGCGAACCCAGGTCACGCCGACATCGTCGGAGCGCCAGATCGCGCGCACGTCGTCATGTACGCCGATGGCGAACAACGCCGGATAAGTGCGACCGGGCGGGGCTTTGCCGAGCCCAAGTACCATTACTCGCAAAGGACTCCGGACCATCGCAAACGACCGCCCCGAATCAGTAGAGTGAAACAGCCCACTCTTCGCGACGAACCACAGGTCCCCCACCTTCCCCATCGTTGCCAAAAGTGGCAAAGGCCGCTCGCTGGAGCCCGGACGATCGTCAGAAATGTCCCCGGGGAGACCGGTGGTGCCTGCAGAGGCGAACGTCGTGCCGCCATCCGTACTCGCGAACAGCGTGGGATGCGCGAAGTCCACAGCATAGAAAACTCTGGGATCCACGCGATCCGCAATCACCCGAGCACCAGGCGCCAACCCTCGGACGAACGTCCACGTCTTGCCCTGACGGGCGCGCGTAATGGATGGTATCTGCGTCATTACGATGAATGCCGAACCGACTGCCGACGCCACAAACAGCCGCGCCTCCAGGTCGGCCCGCCGCGCCTTGCGTCGAAGGCAAGCGCAACTCACTCCACGACCGCCCGTAGTCCGTCGAGAACGACAACGTTGCCTCGGTAAGGCTCGTGCGATGTTCCGGCGTGCCACTGCGTACGACGACCTGCGGCGCCATGCCCGCGTAGTCGATCGTGTTCGTATTCGCGAAGACCGGATTGGTGAACAGCGTGCTGGGCGAAACGTTCAAGTCCTCATGGGCGAAACCGCTGATGTCACCAAACCCGCTGAGTAGCGACGGGCCTTTCGGTGGGCTTGTCAGTGTGAGAATTGCCGTCTGTTCTACACCCTCCACCCAAGGTGCCCATGCGACAGCCTTCGAACCAACATCATGCGTTGCGTACACTGTTGCGCCGGTGGTGTAAGCAACGAAGTTGGAATCAAACGGATCTACCGCGACGCCGGCGATCCACCACCCAAAGTCCGCCTGCGGCCGGCCCCAGCGAAGGAATGGCGTCGCGGACACGTCGCGCGCGCTCACCTCCCGCAGGCTCCGCCAATGTGCTCCGCCGTCGGTTGAGCGCCAAATCGTGTCCCCAGGGCTCCCGCGATTCATCGAGGCTACAACGAGCGTACCGGGCCGCTGCCGGTCCAGGCTGAGCGCCATGTACCCGCCGATCGGCGCGGCTGGCGCACTGATTGCAATATCGCCACCTGCACGCAACTCTGTTGGACCGTCCTGTCGATCCGCACCGACGTCCAGTGCCTGCACAGCCGACACCCGATTCGTCCCGGAGGCGCTGACACCCGGCGACTGTCCGTTCGCACCGACCAGCGTCTCGCCCCCGCCCACCACCATGCTCCCACTCAACCCGGGCGTAATATCTGTCCACCCTCCCCCGCGCGTGTCGTACTTGAACACCGCTCCACCAGTAACACCCGTAGGCCCAACACCATTCCGGAAGCGAGGCGCAGGTTCGTCGACTACACCCACGGTCTCATCCGCGAGTTGCTCACCAACTACGGCAAGATCGACATTCTTTGGTACGACGTCAGCCTGCCGCTCACCCCGGATCAGTGGGAATCTGAACGCATTAACCGCATGGTCTTCGAGCTGCAGCCGCACATCATCGTCAACAATCGCAACGGACTCGAGGGGGATTTCTCCACCCCCGAGCAGAAAATCGAAGCGGCGCAGTCGGACCGCGCCTGGGAGGCCTGCATGACTCTCAACGACAGTTGGGGATATTCGGCCGCGGACGACGGTTGGAAATCGCCAAGAACGGTGCTGACAAATCTGATCAACTGCGCCAAAGAGAGAGGCAACTATTTGCTCAACGTCGGACCGGAGCCGGATGGCACTGTGCCGGAAGCATCGGCCCGGATACTCAGTGAAGTGGGTCGGTGGCTCGACACCAACGGCCGTGCAATCTTCGGCACAGATCGCGGGAGTTTTGGTTGGGGTAACTACGCCAGTTACACCCGGCGCGGCAATACACTCTACATGCATGTTTACCGGTGGCCGGGCCCGACACCCGCGCAGGAATGGCTTCCTTTCTATCAACCCGGCGTGGTCCTTGCGATCGGGGGACTGAACGCGAAAGTAAAATCGGCCCGCATGCTGGCAACCGGCACGCCGGTAGCATTCCAACAGGACGCGCTTGGCGTGCGTTTGACGGGGCTGCCCGATCACGCGCCCGACTCGCCCCTGACCGTCATCGAAATCGAATGCGAATCGGCCCCCAGCATGAACCACGAAGCCATGCGCGACCGTTGGCCCAGAGGCACAACGTGGGCATCAGCTCGCAAAACACATAGCCCACCAACGCCCCCGGGCTCACAGGGGCGATTGACCGCCAACGATTCTCGGCGCCAATCCGTTGGCCCGTGCCAACCACACACCTACGCCCCCTTCCCACCCCGAACCACAATCCTCTCCCCAGAGTATTCAACCGTAGCATCCGCCGGCGCATCGAAATTCATGACATCCCGCGCCCCAGCGCCAATCCACCGCACCTTGAACACCCGCTTCCCCACCATCCCAGGAAACTCCCCCTTCCGCGCCCCAATAGTCAGCTCCCCGCGGCCATCGTCATATGTCAACGGAATCGTTGAGAAAGCCCCCTTCTCGTAACCGTAGTCAGTACCCGCATCCTCGTACAGGGAAAACACCCCATCGTGCCCCGTATACACGTACAAGGTGATAGGGGCATCAGGCTTCTCCCCCGTGTATTGAATCTCCGGCCCCACGGGGACAATTGACCCAGCTCGCACATACAACGGAATGTGCGCAAGCGGGGCTGCAGCATTGACATGCGTCCCGCCTTCCAATTTCTCAGCGGTGTAAAAGTCATACCAACTCACCCCCGCCGGCAGATAAACATCGCGGTTTCGAGCGCCATACTCATACACAGGGCTCACGAGAAAGGCAGGGCCGAACATGTATTGATCGGCGATGTTGCGGACGTTATTGTCAGTGGGAAAGTCCATGACGAGCCCGCGCATAATCGTGTAGTCGTTATGGTATGTCTGCGCTGCCACTGTGTAGATATAGGGCAGTAATCGGTAGCGCAGCTTGTCGTAAAACACCAGAGTCTGATAAGTGTCGGGGCTCGAAGCGCCGAGGTTGTAGATCTCCCGATAGGGCATCTGCCCGTGCGACCGAAACAGCGGTACAAAAGCCCCGAATTCAAACCAACGCGTATTGAGCTCCAACCATTCCTGCCGGTCTTTTGTATTCGGCTTCTGGTAGCGGGACTCGAGAGCAAATCCACCTATATCGAACGACCAATTCGGCAGTCCTGACAAAGAGAAATTGACGCCCGCCGAGATCTGGTCATGCAAATCTGACCATCGTGAAGCCACATCGCCACTCCAGGTGGCGGCGGCATAACGCTGCAGCCCTGCGAAAGCCGAGCGCGTCAAAATAAAAGCACGCTCATCCGGATGCGAGCCCCGAAACCCCTCATAAACTCCCTGCGCATGCATCAGCGGATAAGAGTTGAAAACCTCCCCACCAGGACCCACAGCCGTAGGCCCCATCCGCAACTTCAGCTCTTCCGGATCGAGATTCGACTGTATATCCGGCTCGCTGGCATCCAGCCACCAGGCGTCGATACCGAGTTTGCCGAGATTATCCTCCACCTGCTGCCAGAAAAGGCGCCGCGCATCCGCAGAATAAGCATCATAAAACGACGAGACATACCCGTGCCCAACCCAGTCCTTCTGCTGCTTCTCAACATTGCGCCTATACATATGACCCTTGGCGTCGAGCTCCTTGAAATGATCCGTGGTGGGATAGAATTTAGGCCACACGGAAATCATCAGCTGCGCATGCTGTGCGTGCAACTGCTCAACCAGCTCTCGCGGGTTCGGATACCGCGCCGGATCAAACTGATGCGAGCCCCAACTGTCCTCCCGCCAGTAAAACCAATCCTGCACAATATTATCAAGCGGAATCTCCCGCTTCCGATACTCGGCAACCACACCCAGCAACTCAGCCTGCGTCTTGTAACGCTCCCGACTCTGCCAAAAGCCGTACGCCCATCGGGGCAGCAACACGGCCTTTCCCGTTACGAACCGGTACCCGCTGATGACATCGTCAGCGCTGACGCCCTTGATGAAATAGTAGTCAATTGCACGCCCACTCTGCGAAAACAACGACAACCCGCTCCGTTTCTCCACCGGTAAAGCATCGCGATGCTTCAATGACAGATACCCAATCGTCCGATCCCACTCGATGCGGATCGAGTGCTGCTGCGCCTTCTCGAGGTCCAATGCAAAATTCCGGTACCACGGGTTCCAGTTCTGTCGCCACGCATCGAGGACTAAACGCCCGTCGATATACAACTTGTGGTAATCACTCGCATAAAGCGCAAACGTGTGCCGTCCAGTGGTCTGGGCGGCAAACTTCCCCTCCCACACCACCTTCTGGTGGGGCGGCTTCCCCAGTTCCGCAGGGTAGTTATCAGGCGAGGTCGGCCCATACTGATAATCGAGCTCACTCTCAACACGCGTGAGCCGAACTTTCCCGTCGGCTCCGTAATAACGAGCAGTGAGACCGCCCTTGTTGCCATCAGCGTCATAGAGATCGAGCGATTCCGCGAGCGGCTGCCACGGTCGTGGGTCGCCGAATCGGGTTATCGAGTTGTTGTCCCAGAGCAATCCGTAGTTACGACTGGAGACAATAAACGGCACAGCAACATCAATGTTGTGCTGTGCCAGCTCTACATTCTCTCCCTGATAGTTCATCTGCCCGTTCTGGTGTTGACCCAGGCCGTAGAACGCCTCATCGGAAGGTGACTCAAACTGCTGCTGGATCGAATAAACGGAGCCCCCCTGCACTCGAACCGGCGTGAAATGCCGCCCGCTGCCCAGCTCGCTCAACACAAACTGCCCTTGTTTGTCGCGGAACGCAACGACTCCAGTGTCCACCGACACCTGCGCAAGGACTTCCGCAGTCTTCACCGAGACGACGCCATCCTTCTCACTCACATCAAATGGCACCGCGCCGTCTGACTTTCCCACCGCCATCAAGCTCGGCGGCAACCCAACCGACTCAGTTGGAAACGCCGTCACCCGAATAATCTTCGGTGTGAGAATCGTCAGGCGCACCTTCTTCGCCGGCCCGGCAGCCGGCGTCACCACCACATCCGTGCTCGTCTTAGCATAATGCACAACCTCGGCAGCCGGTTTGACATCCCGTCCACAACCCCCGAGCAACACAACCGCAATGACCGCGCAACCGCTGATTACTCTATTGAGCACAAATGCCTCATTCAATAAGTCGCCAGACGAACCTTCAACACCTGTGGCGCCGAAGTAAAATTCAGACCCCAGTCGGTCTGATCACCATTCCAGATACGCAAAAACTTCCAGATCCCATCATCCTGAAACGTGCCCTCCTCCACGCGTGCGAACTGCATCTTCGCTCCTCGCGACCCGTCGGTCACGTCGAAACTGACTCGCGCATGGAAACCCGTCACGAGAAACTCGTTCGGGCCCAACTCTCCAATGAGCACACCTCCCATGGGCTGCGGATTACCTGGCGGCGCCTTCGCCGGCCCGAACTGCGGCAACCCATATGCGATGCTCGCCCGCCAGGTGCCCAGTGCAATCGACTGAGCATGAACCGCCGGATCCTCTGCCACGCCATGCAGCCTACCGTGCAGGGAGAGCGCCGCAAGCTCCCGCATCATCGGCCGCACCAGCGCATAGTTCATGGCAAAAGCCGTGAGCGTCTCAGGGTTGACCTTGGGAGCTCCGAGCGGATAGTTGCTGTACCCGGTGAAGTCCATTCCGAACGGCGAAAAGCCAATCCCCTGATGTCCCAGTACCGCGAAGAAATACCGAGCATACGCCGCAGGGTTGCCGGTCTCGGCGACAAACAGAGCGTTGTCGGGGCGTTGATAGAGGTCCAGCAGCTTAGTGTACTTCTCGTACTCCGGCATGTAGATATCGGGAGCGATCAGATCGACGGCGGGCGCCGCGACCTTCCAGATATCGAGGACGTTGTCCGTCGGACCACCGCTGACGTAGCTTCCCGGCGCGCCGGGATGAAACGGATCCCGAAGCGCGACGTTGCAGTACATGGGCAACGGATACTCAGCCTTCCCAGCAGCGGCCACCCGGCCGATGTAGCTCGCTATCGACCAGGCGTGAAAGAACTCATCGGCGTCCGGGCCAAACACCTGTTTCCAGCCGCCTGGCTTCTTCTTCAGCGCCCGAACCAACGCGCCGGGCACAGGTGCATCGAACAGTTTCTGCGCAGCGGGCGAGTAGTCACGCGCGCTGCCATACGTCCCGGATTCGTTCTCCACCTGCACCATGATCACTGTCTGTTGAGAATCCACCTGCTTCAGGTGTCGCATCAACTCAACGAACGCCTTACGATCCGCCTCGAACGTCGTCGTCGCATGCGGCGACATGGACCCGATTCGTTCACCTGTTGCCGTCACGACCCGCGGGTAACGATTGGCATCGAATTTCACCCACTCCGGTGCATAACCCGGACCGCCGTTCTTCCAAGTAGCAAACCACAGCAGAATCAGTCGCACCCGGTGCTCGCGCGCCTCGCCCAGCAGTGTGTCGAGAAAGGAGAAGTCGAACTGCCCCTGCCGTGCCTCGATCTGCTCCCAAGCAATCGGTACCTGCACCGTGTTGGCACCGAGCAGGTCAATGGCCGGCCACACCTTCGGCAACATCGTCGCCCAGCCGCTGGAATTGTTTGGTATTCCAACTCGGACGATGTCGTCGACATTGCGCCTTCGACAATGAAAGATTATTCCGAATTCAAGCCCGGAAAGGGACCAAAACTAATAGTCCCTAAGTCTTCGCAGTTATCCATCAAGCTTCCCACGTCAAAAAAGCTGAGCCTGGACGAGTTGTCCGGGCATCTGCAAGACCTGGTCAAGTTACAGAAATCTCAGCCTCATGGAGGTCATTTCCAAGTCCAGCAGACTGGGGACTCGCTCCATATTATTCCGGCCGAGGCACGCGATCACAATGGAAATTGGGCGGCTCAAAGCTCACTTCTGGACACACTGATTTCAATACCCCAAGAGGATAGGACCGAAACGAACCTTTACCAGGCAATCGCCGGCGCTGTCAGTGTCGCCGCGAAGGTCTCGATGACAATCGTTGTGAGCCATCCACTGTCATATAGTTCGAAATCTGACTTACACACCAACATTGGAGCGAGCAATGAGGCGGCCAGAAGTGTTTTGATGAGGGCTCTTGCAGTACATCCCACAAAGCGCACCTGGAACTTGATGCAAACAACTGAAAGCGGGCCCAACGTCTTCTCTCTGAATGTTATGGATATCCCGACCGATGTGGCAGCGGTTTCGTATTGACTGCGGAGTTAGTACACTGGCCTGTTGTACCCGAGGATCACAGGACGTAAAGGGTCCCCAATCACCGTGTGCCGAACCGCGAGCGCCGTGAATGGACCGAGGGCAAGCCGCACTGGACGTACATCAATCCGGAGTATCTGTCGAAGGCATTCGCCAAGGCGCGCGACTTGTCAGGATTCTAAGACCACTTGGATGCGCCACAGCGTCCGAGCTTTCACGAGATCAAAGGATTGGGAGGCCGGGTCTACGAAGAATTCGGGATGTCGAAGGATGACATCCAGCGGCTGATGACTCACGCCGACAAGAAGACGACGGAGATCTACTTGGACAAAGGACCGGACGCCCTGACCGACGATGACTATGTGACCGTGAAGGCCCCGATGCGGTTGCTCGAGGTGATGAAACTTGCGGTTTGAGGTGGGGTAACGGGGAAAGATGCCGATCTTTCCCCCATCTTGCCCCAAGCCTTTTGCGCCGAAGCGCTAGAACAGAGGTAAGTGTGCGAATACTAAATGGAAATTATGGAGCGGGAAACGAGACTCGAACTCGCGACCCCGACCTTGGCAAGGTCGTGCTCTACCAACTGAGCTATTCCCGCGTCCTTCAGCAGAGGGCGAATTGTAAGAGTGCACCACGCGAAGTCAAGGCAGGGTGCCCCTACCGGCAAAATAAAATCGAGCGCGCGCCGATACTTAGGAGTTGACGGACGCTTCGCTACCGCCTCAGCTCCGGCCAGGCCGCCTGCAGGTATGCCACCATCGAATACAGCGTCGCTGCAGCCGCAATTTCGGTGAGAACCACCCCGATATTGTAGATAGGCAGACCCAGCAGGGGAACCCGGAAGAGCATGCAGGTGAGCCCCACGATCTGCAGGATCGTCTTGTACTTTCCCAGCTGCGATACGGCGACTTTGCGACGCTGGCCGATCTCGGCCATCCATTCACGCAGGGCTGAGATGGTGATTTCACGGCCGATGATGACCGCTGCGGTTAGCGTAATGAGCGGGCGCGGATCCTTGCTCACCAGCAGTACGAGCGCCACCGCCACAATCAGCTTATCCGCAACCGGGTCGAGAAACGCGCCGAGCCGCGAGGTTTGCCCGAGACGTCGGGCAAGATAGCCGTCGAGAGAATCAGTGATGCCCGCGGCCGCGAACAGCAGGCCCGACGCCGGGACGGCCCACGGATACGGCAAGTAGAACAGCAGCGCGATCAGCGGAATCGCGCAAATGCGAAGCCACGTCAGAGTGTTCGGCCAATTCAGAGGCATCCGCGGTCCCGAAGACGACTAATTTCGATCACCCATTTCGGGCATTTCGGCCCATTCGCAGGCCCATTCCGGCCGATCACATCGGTCCGGACTCATGCTCAATGGGCGCACGCGCCGCAAGCTCAATCGCCCGGATGCAGGTGATCATAAAGGCTTCGCGCCAGGGCCGCCCCGATTCCGGCGACCTTTTCGAAGTCGGCGACGCCGGCCCGCAGTACGCCCTGCAACCCACCGAAATGTTTCAGCAACTGGCGGCGCTTCGCCGGGCCCAATCCCGGAATGGTTTCGAGGATCGATTCGTTGTAGCGCTTCGCTCGCTTGCGCCGGTGACCGGTGATCGCGAAGCGATGTGCCTCGTCGCGAATGCGCTGAACCAGCCGCGATGCCGGCGAATGCGCCTCGGGAATGTGGGGATCGGCAATGCCATACACAAAGAGCCTCTCCTGCCCCGCTTTGCGATCCGGCCCCTTGGCCACACCGACGAGGGTCATGTCCCCGAAGCCCAGCGTCTCCAGCTCTTCGTGGACCTGGTTGATCTGTCCCAGTCCGCCATCGATGAGCAGTAGATCCGGGGCAGGAATCTCACCGTCCTTGATCCGTGCGTAGCGCCGTTCGAGCGCCTGTCGAAGCGCACCGTAGTCATCACCAGGTGTCACGCCTGTGATGTTGAATCGTCGGTATTCCTTCTTGAGAGGACCTTCGGGACCGAAGACCACGCAGGACGCGACGGTCCCCTCGCCGCCCGTGTGGCTGATATCGAAGCATTCGATACGCGCAGGCGTCTCTGGAAGATCGAGCTCGGCGGTCAATGCCGCAAACATCTCGTCCATGCCCTTCTTCTGGGCGAGCCGCATCCGCAGAGCCTGCGTAGCATTCTCCTGCGTCAGCTCAACGTACCGAACGCCCAAGCCGCGTACGGGGCATCGCACATGAACGTTACGCGAAATACGCTCTGTCAGCGCCTGAGCGAGCGCGTCCGCGTCTTCCAACTTGCGACCCACCAGAACTTCCGGTGGTGGCTCCTGCGTCGCGTAGTACTGCATGATAAACGACGACATCGCTTCTTCCGGGTCCGCGAGTGCGGCGCGCGGAAAGTAGCTGCTCGTGCCGAGATTTCGGCCACCGCGCACGAGCATCACGCTGACGCAGTACTCCCCGGGTTCACCCACAATCGCAAAGGCGTCTACGTCCCGCTCACCTTCGGACGTCACGATCTGATCGGCCAACACGCGCTTCATGGTGGCGAGTTGGTCCCGGATGACCGCCGCACGTTCGAATTCGAGCCGGCTGGCAGCCTCTTCCATACGTGCCTCCAAAATCGCGGTGACCTCACTGTCCCGCCCTTCCAGCACCTTGACGGCTGAATCGATGTCCTGCGCATAGCTCTCGCGCGTAACGAGTCCCACACATGGAGCTGAGCACCGCCCGATCTGGTGTTGCAGGCACGGACGGCTGCGATTAGCGAAAAAACTGTCCCGGCAATTGCGTATCCGAAACAGCTTCTGCAGCTGACGCAACGTCTCTTTCACCGCACCCGCACCCGGAAACGGCCCGAAATAACGCCCAGGCGCCGAGCGTGGCCCGCGGTAGAAGGCCAGGCGTGGAAATTCGTGCGAATCCTGCACCTGGATATAGGGAAAGCTCTTATCGTCGCGCAATACGACGTTGAAACGCGGCTTGTGCGCCTTGATCAGGTTGTATTCGAGCAGCAGCGCCTCGGTCTCCGAGTTGGCGACCGTGACTTCGATGTCCGCGATCTGGCCAACGAGTGCCTGGACCTTCGGATGGACGTTACTCGCTGCGAAGTAAGTCCCGACGCGATCACGCAGGTTCTTCGCCTTCCCGATGTACAGAAGCTCGTGGTCAGCATTGTACATCTTGTACACGCCCGGCCGCCGCGGCAGCGAGCCGACAAACTCCTTGGCATCAAACTCTGTGCGGCTCATCGTTTTCCCAATATCGGCCCGGGCGCCGAAGGCGCAACCCCCCAGCGCAGCCGGGCTGGGCGCCCCCGCAAAAACCACGCTTTTTTGCCCGGCCCGCGCAGGGGGCGGACGACGGAGCCGGGCTCCGCGCGCGCATTTGCGCGCTAATTAACGATACCGGCGAGCTCACACGCCCTTGCCATGACCTTCTTGAACATCTCCGGCGTGAGTACCCGGGTTGACGTGTTGTAACGGCTGCAATGATACGAGTCCACCAGAACGCGCTTCTCATCCAACGCATGTTCCTTGCCGTGCCCGAACGGGAACTGACTACGCTTCAATCCCTCCGCCACCACCACGCCATCGTGCGCGATACGGCCCAGCGCGAACACCACCCGTACGGACTTCAGCTCGGCCAGCTCGGTCTTGAGGTACGCGTTGCAGCGCCGGATCTCATCCGGCAGCGGTTTATTCTCCGGCGGCACGCATTTGACCGCATTGGTGATGCGCGCGTTCCGTAATTCCAGCCCATCATCCGCGGAGACCGACTCTGGTCGCGTCGCGAGCCCAAGCTCGTGTAGCGTTTCATAGAGCAGCACACCCGCGTAGTCGCCCGTGAACGGCCGACCCGTCCGGTTAGCTCCATGCATCCCCGGGGCAAGTCCGACGATCAATAGCTTCGGGGCCGCCGCTCCGAACGAAGGCACTGGGCGCGCGAAGTAGTCTGGATGCGCGTGATGCGTCTCGGTCAGGAACTCGGCGAGACGAGGACATTGGGTGCATCCTGGATCGTAATACGCGGTCTTCGGACCTTTAGGGGGCCGCACGCCGGTGAACATGTCCCCCGTGGGCGCAGTTGACTTCCGTCGAGCCGGTGGACGCCCCTTCGGCGTAACAAACTTCGGACGCTCAGCCTTGGGTCGCTCAGTCATCCATGTGCCGGATCACTGCCGAGGCGAACCCCGAACAGCTCATGAGCGTGGCACCGGGTATCAGCCGCTGCAGGTCTTCTTCCACGTTCTTGCGCGCCGCCAGTTCCCGCTTCGGAGCGCGAATCGCCTCACGCAGCCGTGCGAGGTCGTACGTCATTTCCTTGTTCGCAATCGTATTCGCCACACCCTTCATAATCAGGTCGGCCGCTTCCGTCCACTTGAGGTACCGGAGCATCATCTCCGACGACAGAATCAAGGAGCCCGGGTTTACACGATCCTTGCCTGCGAATCCGGGGGCGGTGCCATGCGTTGCTTCAAACACTGCCAGGCCGTCGCCGATGTTGCCGCCAGGGGCAATACCGATGCCGCCCACCTGGGCCGCAAGGGCATCCGAGATGTAGTCGCCGTTGAGATTCAACGTCGCGATGACGTCGTACTCTTCGGGTCGTAACAACACCTGCTGCAGAAAGTTGTCTGCAATAACGTCTTTGACCACGATGTCCGTACCGGTGACCGGGTTGCGGAATGACATCCACGGACCGGCGCCAATCTCCTTGGCACCGAACTCGTCCTTCGCGAGCTGGTAGCCCCAGTTCCGGAAGGCGCCTTCCGTGAACTTCATGATGTTGCCCTTGTGAACCAGCGTGACCGACACCCTGTCGTGATCGATCGCGTACTGGATCGCCTTGCGAATCAGTCGCTGACTGCCTTCGCGCGACACCGGCTTGATGCCGATTCCCGAGCTGGCCGGAAAACGGATGCCCGTGACATTGAATTCTTTCTGCAGGTACGTGATCAGCTTGTGAACGTCGGCCGTGCCCGCAGCCCATTCGATGCCAGCATAGATGTCTTCTGTGTTCTCGCGAAAGACCACCATGTCAGTGAGGCTCGCATCCTGCATCGGGCTCGACACGCCGGGAAAATGCCGAATCGGCCGCACGCAGGCATACAGATCCAGACTCTGCCGCATCGCCACGTTCAGTGAGCGGATGCCGCCACCGATCGGCGTGCCCAAAGGCCCCTTGATCGAAACGACAAACTCGCGAAGCGCGTGCAGCGTCTCCTCCGGAAACCACTGCCCATAGCGAGCATTAGCCTTCTCGCCGCTGTAGACCTCCATCCACGCAATTTCGCGCTTGGTCCCATAGGCCTTATCGACCGCTGCATTCACGACACGCAGCATCGCCGGCGTCACGTCGACGCCGATGCCATCCCCTTCGATGTAGGGAATGATTGGCTTGTCCGGCACCTTCAAAGACAGGTCAGTGTTGACCGTGATTTTCTGGCCGTGTGGGGGGATGACGATGTGCTCGTATTGCATGCCTATACCTTGAACTCTATTCCCTGGGCCAGGGGTAACTCCCGGCTCCAGTTGATCGTGTTGGTTTGCCGGCGCATGTACGCTTTCCAGGCATCAGAGCCTGATTCGCGGCCACCGCCGGTGTCTTTTTCCCCCCCGAAGGCTCCACCGATCTCGGCACCCGAGGTGCCGAGGTTCACATTGGCGATGCCGCAGTCGCTGCCCACCGCGGACAGAAAGGCTTCCGCGTTCTGCAGGCGATCCGTGAAGATCGCCGACGACAGTCCGTGCGCCGAGGCGTTCTGCTGTTCGAGCGCCTCTTCCAATGAATCAACCGGAATCACATACAGAATCGGCCCGAAGGTTTCTGTCTGCACGATGTCCCATTCATTGCGCGCGCGAATGATGGTGGGCTCGACAAAGTTACCCGGACCCGGGAGCACCTTGTCACCACACAACACCTCGCCCCCGGCTTCGCGTGCAGTAGCAATCGCAGCCTGATAACGCTGTACCGCCCCCGAATCGATCAACGGACCCATCAAAGTCCCTGAATCGAGCGGATCGCCAATCTTCACCTGTCCATACGCACGGACGAGGCGGTTCTCCAGCTCATCGAGGCGTGATGAATGCACCAACACCCGACGAGTCGTCGTGCAGCGCTGGCCTGCAGTACCGACCGCGCCGAACACAATGGAGGGCACCGCGAGATCCAGGTTAGCCGTCTCATCGACGATGATGGCGTTGTTGCCACCCAACTCGAGCAAGCTCTTGCCGAGTCGCGCGGCAACGCGCTCCCCGACATGCCTGCCCACAGCCGTCGAACCCGTGAACGAGACCAGCGCAACCCGCCGATCTTCGACGAAACGCGAGGCCAACTCCGTGCCACCGTCGATGAACATCTGGAAGATCGGCGGCAGAAAGTTCGCTTCCATGACTCGGTTGCAGATGTGCTGGACAGCCAGCGCGGTCAGCGGCGTCTTCGGTGAAGGCTTCCAGACAGACGCATTGCCGCAGATGGCTGCAAGGCAGGCATTCCACGCCCAGACCGCCACCGGGAAGTTGAATGCCGAGATGATTCCAACTACGCCCAGCGGATGCCACTGCTCGTACATCCGGTGTTGCGGACGCTCGGAGTGCATGGTCGATCCATACAACATCCGCGACTGACCGACGGCGAAGTCGGCAATGTCGATCATCTCCTGAACTTCGCCGAGACCTTCAGCCAGGATCTTGCCGTTCTCGAGCGAGACCAACGTACCGAGGTCGGCCTTGTGACGACGCAGCTCTTCGCCCAACAGTCGAACGGCCTCTCCCCGCTTGGGGGCCGGAACGTGACGCCACGCGGCGGCGGCCTCGCTCGCCGAGGCCATGACGGCCTCGTAGTCTTCAGCACTGGCAGGCCGCATCTGTGCAATCAAGGAGCCGTCGGCCGGATTGCGCACATTGATCAGCGTACCTTCGCGCGAAGTTGACCAACCGTGCGACCCGGACCAGGCGCCGGAATTCGAGGCTTTGAGGCCCAGCCGTCCGAGGAGTGAATTAATATCGGGTTTGCTCATGCCACGGCCTTATTTTGCCGCCGCTGGTTGCCGGCCTGACCCGACACAACGACCTGGCCCGAAACGTCCTTGGTTCCACCCGGCGCGTAGTAGCGTCCGAAGCGATTGCCAATGATGTCAGTCAAACGGAACTGCTCCTGGGCAACGAACCCGGTGAACTTCCCGCGGTTCTGCAGAACCAGATCCACCACAGCGGTGATTCCCGATGCCGTGGTCACCTGAATCGCCGACCAGAGACGACCGGCAATGACCTGCGGATACACCTTGTTGACGTAATTCTCTTCGCGCAACTGACCGTCCTGCTTGCCCGTCACAGCCGCATAAACAATGACGACGTCCTGAAGAGTCTGTGGGACCGCGTTCTCGAGAATGTGCTTGAGCGTGCCGCGATCCTGATTCAGCTTCAGATCGTTCATGAGCAGACGCATCTGATCGCAATGACCCGGATAACGGATCGTCTTGTAATTCATGTGCTCACAATCGGCACCGTGCGTTTCGGCGAGCGAGCCGAGGCCACCGGACGTGTTGAAGGCCTCATACAGGGTGCCGTCGATCTCAATCTCCTCGAGACCTTCCAGCGGCGCCACATCGAGCACCCGCCCATCGACAATCGCCTGGCAGGGATTGCCGTACTCGTTAATGAGACCCTCGGTGGACCAGGTCAAAGAGTACTTGAGCACGTTGTTGGGATGCTGGGGCAGCGCGCCCACGCGCAACTTCACCGACCGCAGCTCATCGAAATGGGTAATCAGCTCGGCGGCCGCGATGCTGATGAAGCCCGGCGCCAGACCACACTGCGGCACAAACGCGTGATTGGCTCCAGTCGCAATCGCGCGCACCGCACGTGTCACTTCGACGTCTTCCGTCAGGTCGAAATAATGAGTGCCCGCCTTCCGCGCCGCCTCGGCAACGCCGACATTGCAGTAATAAGGAAGGCTGGAAATGATGGCATCGACCGGGTTGTCCACCAGGTGCTTGGCCAACGCGGTCGCGTTCGTCGCGTCCAGCGCATAGCCGACCAGGTTCGCTGACCCGTGAGCGCGCACCACCGACTCAGCGGCCGACCCGTCGACGTCGCCTAGCTGAACCTTGTAACTCCCGGATTCTGCAAGCAATCCTGAGATGAGAGCGCCGATCTTACCCGCCCCGAGAATGAGTACACGATGCATTGGAGTCCCCTCAAAAAGGCGCGCATTCTGCTCCTTCCAGGTGGCTTGGCGCCAGATGTGGGGTTGGCCACCGCGCCGAACGTGCGCCAAGTGATAAGCAAGGCGTCAGTTATTGGGGTCATTTGGGGTGAATTCGACGCGGTGATAGCATCCGCCCCCACAATGAGAGAACCAGAATGAGAGCACCCGAAGCCACCTCCTGGCACAGCGCTAGCTGGCAGACCCGCGTTGCCCAGCAACAGCCCACCTACCACGACACCCAGGCGTTGGAGCGGGCCGTTGCACACCTGTCCAGGCTGCCCCCCATCGTGGTTTCGTGGGAGGTGGACGCCCTTCGCGAGCGACTGGCCGCGGCGCAACAGGGCAAGGCATTCCTTCTTCAGGGCGGTGACTGCGCGGAGACCTTTGCCGATTGCGAATCCGACCTGATTGCGAAAAAACTGAAGATTCTCCTGCAGATGAGCATCGTTCTTCTGCACGGCCTGAAGAAGCCGATCATCCGCGTGGGCCGGATGGCGGGTCAGTACGCGAAGCCGCGGTCGGCCGACAACGAGACTCGCAACGGCGTCACCCTGCCCGCCTACCGCGGCGACTTAGTGAATCGGCCGGAATTCACCGCCGAAGCGCGAGCCGCCGATCCCGAACTTCTGCTGCGTGGTTATGAGCGTGCGGCACTGACGCTGAATTTCGTCCGCGCCCTTGTGGATGGCGGCTTCGCAGACCTGCACCACCCTGAATACTGGGATCTCGGGTTCGTGAAGCACGCGCAGTTGAAGGACGCGTATCAGCGGATCGTGGGCTCCATTGGCGATGCGCTGGATTTCTTCGAAGGCATGAGCGGTCGCTCGGTCGACGAGTCTCGGCTGGTGAGCTTCTATTGCAGTCACGAGGGGTTGCACCTGCTTTATGAGCAGGCACAGACTCGTTTCATTCCCCGCCAGAATCGCTGGTACAACCTCTCCACGCACTATCCGTGGATCGGGATGCGTACCGCACAACTCGACGGCGCTCATGTTGAGTACTTCCGTGGCATCTCCAACCCGGTGGCCGTGAAGGTCGGCACCGCGATGGATACGAATTGGCTACAAGCCCTGGTCACGACCCTGAATCCGCAGAATCAACCGGGCCGCCTCACGTTGATCCATCGCTTCGGTGCGAAGGACATTGAAAACTCACTGCCGCGTGCGATTGAGGCGGTCAGAGCGACCGGTCACAGCGTGTTGTGGGTCTGCGACCCTATGCACGGCAACACCGAGACCAGCACCGGTGGGCTGAAGACGCGGCGCTTCGAGAACATCCTCAAAGAGCTCGACACGGCCTTCCGTGTGCACAAGGAAATGGGCTCGTACCTCGGCGGCGTCCACATCGAGCTGACCGGTGACGACGTAACCGAGTGCACCGGCGGCGCACGCGGACTCACCGACACGGACCTGCAGCGAGCCTACCGCTCGCAAGTTGATCCTCGGCTGAATCACGAACAGGCGCTGGAGCTGGCGATGTTGATCGCCGAGCGCAACCCGAGCCGCCGGGCAGAAAGGACGCGCGTCCCCGGCTGAGCGAGCCTCCAGATACCCCTGCCGACGTAGATTGAGACATACGCCCGTTCCGATGCATGCATTTGACATGGTCGGAGGCAGGTATCACCCGGCAATACCGTAAGGCGACCACCTCGCGACTCGGCTGGTGCCTGAACATCTGCTGCCCCGCTTGTGCAGACTTCCACGCATCCAATAAGCATGGGAGAACGCTGTGGCGCTGATCTTCGTCTGCGGAATCGTCTTGCTGTTCGCGGTGCTGTTCATCTGGGAAGCCGCACCCGAGGCAAGAAAATCCTCGTTGCATCCCGCCGGGTTGCTCCGCTGGCTCGTCAGCGGAAACTGGCTGGCAAAGCTCGGTGCAATTCTGCTCAGCATCGGCACCGGCGCGCTGTTGCGTTATGTGATGCTGACATTGCACTTTCCGCCGGCCAGCAAGCTGATGTCGGGAGTTGCGATAGCCACCGGACTGGGCATTACTTCCGCGACACTCGCGCCGCACACACGCCGTCGAGCAATTTCGCTTGCCATGGCCGGTGCTGCCCTCGCCGTCGCTTATTTGACCGCCTACAGCGCCTACGGCTTTTTTCACTTCGTGGCGAACTTCCAGGCACTCGGCCTGCTCTTTATGGTGGCCTGCACCGCGACGGTTATCGCGATGACACGACGTGCGCTGTCGATCGCCTTGCTGGCAATGGTTGGTGCGTACATCGCGCCAGCCTTTGCGTTGGAGACGAGCGGGCCCGTGCCAGTGTACGGTTACTATGTCGCTGCGAGTTTGATAACGCTCTTGATGGTTTGGCAGCGGCACTGGCGTCCGCTCATTCATCTCAGCTTCTTGTTCACACTCGCCGGTGCACTATTCTTCGGCTGGACGCAGAAGTTCTACGCCCCGCAATACTACACGCAGATGCAGCCGCTCCTGCTCGTGCTGGTGGCGTTGCACCTGGCGATGCCCTTGTTCGAGACGTCGAGCAGCCCTGTCGGTGCGGCGGGCACCTGGTTGCGTCGCTTCGATCAGGCGTATTTCCTGCTTCTTCCGATCGTTGCCGCTGTCCTGAGCCTGATGCTCGCGCCGGACATTCAGCGAGATGGCGCGCTCGCTCTCGGTGGGCTCGGTGCGGTTTGGCTCGTTGCCACCGGCGCGCAGCACCTGCGCTTCGGCGCGGGAAGCGCGCGCTATCTCGCGATGGCCATCATCTTCCTCGTCATGGCGGGACTGCTCGCAGTAACCGATGTACCGGTTTTCCTGATCGGCTGCGTCGCCATGTGCCTTACCACTGTGGCGAGTGACCGGCTGCGTCTTTCCAGTAACACTGCGTTCCTCATGAGTGTTGCGGCGCTGGTAAGCGGTGCCTTCTATGCGATCCAGGCGGTATTTGAGCCGACGAGCGGTCTGGCGCTGTTGAACGGCGTATTCCTGCGTCACGCTCTGCTTGGCGCTGCCCTGGTTGCGGCCGGCTGGTCACTCCACCGGCGCGAACGGGCCCTGGCTCCGATATTCCTGCTCTTCGGGACGACCTGGTTGATGATGGCGCTGGCACGCGAGTTGGTGCGACTCGAGTTCGTGTACCTGACACAGATCAGCTATCTCGGAATTCTCACCGCTCTTGCCATCTATGCAGGATTTGCCCGGCTGCGCGCTCGTCAACCGAGCCGCATGGCCGTGGCGTTCTTCGGTGTGGCTCTATTAGCCACAGGGGCTTTGAGCTCATTTGAGTTTTCGCCCACCGTTCTCATTCCGCTCATGCTCGCCGGTCAGATCCTCTATTCGGTGCTCGCTTTGCAGTGCCATCGCGATCCTGACACTGAACCAGTCGGAACCGCTGCGCGCAGCCTGTTGCCGCTGCTGATGTTGCCTTGGGCCATCGCTTTCAATGCCCATCTCGCCAAACCGCACTTGGATGTGGTGTACACATTGATGGTGAGCAGCGTCCTGTTCGCTTCATTGCAGGACCAATGGCTCGTGAGCAGGGAGCGCGCGTGGCCGAATTGGCTATCGCCGGTCGGCTTCGTGATCGTCGGCGCGCTCTTACTCTTTGAAAGCCTGTGTCACATCGAGCGCGAGGCATGGGCTGTGGCCTTCGAGTTGATTGCACTGATTTACGTGGTGCAGACGGCCCGGTTTGTGTCGCTCAGCGAGAGTCGGGACGCGAAGCCCTATGGGTACGTGGCTCTGGTTGCCGTCGCGAGCGTAAGTGCCGCGATGCTGTTGCGGCTAATGGGACCGCCTGGAACGCTCACCATACTCGCGCTGAATCAGATGTTGCTGCCCGCCGTGGCCTCATTGCTATGGGCGTCGATTGGCGCCCTATTGAGTTGGCTCTCAACACGTAATCAATCGCGGACGTTGTGGTCACTCGGTGCATTCCTGCTGGTGACCGCGGCACTCAAACTCGTTCTGCTCGACTTCGGCTCGCTTGGGCAGATCGGCAACATTCTGGCCATGTTGGCTGCGGGCGGCGTCTTCATGCTGGTGGCATGGCTCGCACCCTTTCCACCGCGGGCGCGGGCTGCCGGACCGAGTGATCCGGCGGGCAGCGGCCCACCAGAGGGTCCGTCATCCGACACGCCAAGTGCTTTGCTCTGACAGTATCCAACGAGGGCGCACGGCCGTTCGCTATGGAACGGCCGTCGCCGAAACATGCGGCCCTCCGCAAATTGACGAGCTCGTCCTGTTGCGGTGTCAAATACAGTGTCCCGTTGACCCGGCTCGAAGCGGCCGCTGCCATCATCACCGTCGAGTGCCTCAGGCCATCGCAATCACAGACTCGTACCGGCGCCCGACCGCCCGTGTCATTGGCCGGCAGGCGGCTCCCACAGCTCCACCTTGTTTCCTTCTGGATCCATGGAACCTCCGAGGTCGGGTAGCGGTGAGACGGACGGTGATTTCTTAGGCTCAACGCTCGGCTCAACGGAGGCCTGCCACGCCTTCCGCCGCAACCGATTGTTGGACGCCTCGATCCTAGCACGAGGCCGTTCCTACGCTTGAATCGGCGCCTCACCAGCGTCACATCACCTGCATAGATTCCACCGCCGCCCGTCGGCGCAGGTCGCGGTCGCATCAACGCCCTGGCAGGCGTATCTCAAACGCCGCGCCACCCAGCGTGGTTGATTCGCCAATGATCAACATTCCACCGTACATCTCAACGGTGTCCTGCACCATGGACAAGCCTATTCCATGGCCGGGCACCGTCTCATCGGTACGCACACCCCGTTGCCCAATGCGAATCCGGTCCTCGAAGGAAATGCCAGGACCGTCATCCTCGACCAGGATGCTCAACCGCTCCCGCGTGGCGAAGCTGCCGTCCACCGAGGTGGTGAGCCGCACCACACTCCGGCACCACTTGCAGGCATTGTCGAGCACATTGCCCAGCAGCTCGGTCAAATCGCCCCGGTCACCTACAAACTGACACGCCGGTGCAAGCACCAGCTCGATGGACAAATCTTTGCGCGCATACACTTTCAAAAGCGCAATCCGCAGCTCCGTCACGATCGGCGCAACATCCAGGGGTGCCTGCCCCAACAGCGCCCCACCCGATGCGGCGGCCCGTTTCAGCTGATGCTCAATGATGGCGCTCATCCGGTCGATCTCCGGATTGAGCACGGCTTCCGACACCCCGTTGTTTGACGAAAGAGCCGCCCGCATCACTGCCAGCGGCGTCTTCAAACTGTGCGCGAGGTTGCCGAGCGTATCCCGGTAGCGCGCCACCCGCTTGCGCTCGCCTATCAGCAATGTATTGAGATTGGTGGCGACACCACTCAACTCGCGGGGATAGCCGCTGCCCAGGGCATCGCTGCGCCCCTCCTCCACCTCGTGAATCTCGCGCTCCATTCTGCGCACCGGCGACAAAACCCAACGCAACAAACCGGCGAGCGCTGCCAGCAGCAGCAGCATCAGCCCGCTGAACCAGCCAAACAACTGGCGCCGAAAGGCCCACAGCTGCTGCTCGTAGGGAGTCAGGCTCGCAGCGACACTGAACGTCAGCTCGACGTGACCGGTGCGGTCCTCGAACTCGATACCGCGGCTTTCGATTTCGATCCGCTCGTGGCCGTTGGATGAGTAGCTGATATCGCGGATGCCCGGTTCACGCGCCGGCCCGAAGTCGATGGATGAACCCGCCGTCGATGGCGAGCGCCACACGGCTTTGTTTTTGGTGGAGACGATTTGGGCGTAGAGCCCCGAACGCGGCGTGCGCAGACGCGCGGCGAGGTCAGTCGACTCCGGCGCGTATTTTCCATCCGGTTGCGGTTCGGCCGCAGCGATGAGCGCGACCATCTGTGAATCCAACAGCTGCTGCAGCGAGCGATCCGCCAACTCGCGGAACCCGCTATCCAGCACCATCATCATTACGCCGAAGAACAGAGCCAGCGGCACCGAAACGGAAACGAGGAGCCGCCGGCTGAGTGAATGCACGGCCTAGGAGCCTGTGTGACTAATGGGCGCCGTCACGAGGGCGACCCACAGCGAGCAGATTTTTGCGATCGTTTCGCGCGCATAGTGAGCACCTATGTAAGCGAAAGGATCGCAAAAAGATGCCGCTGTGGGGCGGCCGCAGTAGGCGACCATTGGTCACACAGGCTCCTACTAAGCTGTGGAGGAACGGGCGAGCGCGAAGCGGTAGCCGCGCCCGCGCAGGGTCTCTATGGGTTTGACGGTGTCCTGCGGATCGAGCTTGCGGCGTAAACGGCCTACCAGCACTTCGATCACGTTGCTGTCGCGCTCCGACTCTTCGTCGTAGAGCCTCTCGGTCAGCTCCGTCTTGGAAATGACCTCGCCCGCGCGCAACATCAAATGCTCGAGAATTCGGTACTCGAAAGTCGTGAGCTCAACGGGCGCTCCGTTGACCTTTACCGTCTGTGCACGCGTGTCCAGGGACACCGCGCCGCAGGCCAGCTCGGGACTCGCCCAGCCACCCGACCGTCGCAGCAACGCCTGCACGCGCGCCAGGACTTCTTCAAAGTGGAACGGCTTGGCGACATAGTCGTCAGCGCCAGCCTGCAGGCCTTCTACTTTGTCCTGCCAGCGATCGCGGGCAGTCAGTATCAGTATCGGGTAGCTCTTGCGTTGCTCACGCACCCGGCGGATGAGCTCGAGCCCGGATACTTTGGGTAAACCGAGATCGACGATGGCCACGTCGAGCGGAAACTCGAGGGCGGCAAACAGGCCCTCCTCGCCATCGCTGGCCACATCCACTGTGAACCCCGACTCGGCGAGCCTTTCCTTGAGGGAATCGCGCAGGGCAACTTCGTCTTCGACTACGAGAACACGCATACCGCTATTGTCCTCTATAACAAGGCGCCGTTGGAGGCGTCGACGCGGACGGTCCAAACGCGACCGGACTCATTGAGCATTCGCAGAACATAGACGGTCTGGCCGTCATTGTGCTGGGTCTCAGCGCGTACCACTTTCGCCTTGAACCGCTGCTCAGCCATTTTGACCGCCTGCTCCATGGATACGCTGGCAGCAGCCATGGCAATGGGCCGCTGCGCCTCCGTCGCCCGAACCACGGGTGCCACGAAGGCCAACGCGGCTGTCACCGCGAGCACCCGAGCGAGGAATGAGAAGCGCATCTTCATTAGCAACGCTACCTGGGCCGCAGTGAATGAGGACTGAACCAGTCCCCGCAGCCCTGGCCGCCAATGCCACGGTCGCGCGTGCAACGGCGGCTCCTGGAGCAACCGTGGGCCCCAATCGAGCCACGGCCTTTCGTCAGGCTTTCTTGGCCTTCTGCCACAGCTCCTCCCAGGCGGCGGGCGACAGCGATTCCAATCGGGTTCCGTCGGCGGCAGCTTGGGATTCCATATGGCGAAAGCGGCGCTCGAACTTCGCGTTCGCCGCCCGCAGTGCCTCTTCCGGGTCGATTTTCAGATGCAGCGTCCAATTGGCGATGGCGAACAACAGGTCGCCCAGCTCCTCGGTGACGCGCTCGGGCGCGTTTGCAGCCAGGGCCTCATCCACCTCTCCCAGTTCCTCGATCACCTTGTCCCGGACCTGGCCGGGCTCCTGCCAATCAAACCCAACACGGGCCGCCCGCCGACCCAGCTTGGCCGCCCGGGCAAGGGCCGGCAGCGCCTTGGGGACATCGGCCAGCGCACTGTTGTCCGGTGACTTTTGCCGCGCTGCGCTGTCCGCACGCTCGCGTGCCTTCAGCTCCTCCCAGTTGCGGCTCTGTGCCTCGAGGCCTTCAACGGGAGCACCGGCAAACACGTGCGGATGCCGTCGCACGAGCTTATCGTGAATCGAACTCGCCACGCCCGCGAAATCGAACCAACCGCGCTCCTGGGCCATTCTCGAGTGAAATACAATTTGAAACAGCAGGTCGCCCAGCTCGTCGCGCAGCTGTTGCGGATCGTTGCGATCGATCGCATCGGCAACCTCATACGCTTCTTCGATTGTGAAGGGTGCGATGGTTGCGAAGGTCTGCTCACGATCCCAGGGACACCCGTGGTTCGGGTCGCGCAGGCGGGCCATCAACTCCAGCAGCGCGGTGGTCGCGCGCTCCGCATCACTCATCGCGCTGACCTGCGAGCTCCACGACCGTGGCCGGATCATCCGCCACGCACAGGCGGTACAGATTGAGCAACATTCCCGCAGTAGCTCCCCAGATGTTGCGTCCCTGGTATTGAATGTCCCACACGCGGATCTCGCCGGCGCCGCCGCCGAAGTTGCGCCGCTGCGACCGCTGGTTCGCGGGCTCAAACACGTAGCTCAAGGGCACCTCGAATGTGTCACTGACTTCCTGCTCATCCAATGCCAGCTCGAAGCCCGGGCGCACGAAGGCGACTACCGGTGTCACCCGGAAGCCACTCAACAGAATGTGATCGGCGAGATACCCCACAACGGATACGAACCGCGCTTCCAACCCGATCTCTTCCCGGGCTTCGCGCAAGGCCGCCGCGCTCGGCCCTGCATCCTCCGGCTCGATCCTGCCACCGGGGAAACTGATCTGGCCCGCATGATTCTTCAGCTGGCTGGCGCGCTGCGTCAGCAGCACAGTCAGCTCGTTTTCGCGCTCCACAACCGGCACCAACACCGCGGCCGGTATGGGGGCGGTCGGAAGATAAGCTCGCAGAGCGCGGCTTTCCTGCAGCGACAGGCCTGGCGTCAGCCAATCTTCCATGGCGTGACGCGGCCGCGTGTTGGCAAGTCTCGCCTCGATGCGCGCGCGCCAGTCGTGCGGGCTCGTCAACTCGTGCCCGTCGCTGCCCTGCGCGCTGTTGTCGTGCATGGAGTCGGTTCAGCCTCCGCCGCTGGTGCCACCCTTGATACCCCCGCGTGCCAGGTCCGCTGGATCCAACAACCGCGCCAGTTCCTCGCGCGGCAGATCGGTCATCTTTTCGGCGACCTCGCGAATCGGCTTGCCTTCCGCGTAGGCCTTCTTCGCGATGGCCGCGCCCTTCTCATAACCGATGACGGGATTCAGCGCGGTCACGAGAATCGGATTGCGATCGAGTGCCTCGGCAATGCGCGCCTCGTTGACCTTGAAGCCTGCGATGGCGCTGTCCGCCAGCGCGCGCGACACGGTCGCCAGCAGCCGGATACTCTCGAGAAGGCTGTAAGCGATCACCGGCAGCATCACGTTCAACTGGAAGTTGCCCGACTGCCCACCGATTGTGATCGTGGCGTCGTTACCAATCACCTTGGCGGCAACCATGGTCGTTGCCTCCGGAATCACGGGGTTCACCTTGCCCGGCATGATGCTGCTGCCGGGCTGCAGCGCCGGCAATGCAATCTCGCCCAGTCCAGCCAGGGGGCCGCTGTTCATCCAGCGCAGGTCGTTGGCGATCTTCATGAGGCTCACGGCAATGACCTTGAGCTGTCCCGACAACTCCACTGCCGTGTCCTGCGAGGACAGGCCCTCGAAGAAATTGCGACCCTGGGTGAAGGTAAGACCGGTTAGATCCGAGAGCTCCTGGCTAAAGCGCACTCCAAATTCAGGATGGGCGTTGATGCCCGTGCCGACGGCCGTGCCGCCTTGAGGCAGCGCGTGCAGTCGTGGCTCCACGCAGGCCAGTCTCTCGATTCCGTGCTCAATCTGCGTCCGCCAACCCGACAGCTCCTGGCCGAGAGTCACCGGCATCGCATCCATCAAATGCGTCCGGCCCGTCTTGACGATGCTCCCAACCTCGCGCTCTTTCGCGCGCAACACATCGCGCAGGTGTTCGAGCGCCGGCACCAGATCTCGCTTCACACCCAAAGCGGCGCTCACGTGAATCGCCGTCGGGATCGAGTCATTGCTGCTCTGACCCATGTTGACATGATCGTTCGGGTGCACGGGCTTGCCGAGACGGCGCGTGGCCAGCGAAGCGATCACCTCGTTCGCATTCATGTTCGTACTGGTGCCCGAGCCGGTCTGAAAAATGTCGATGGGAAAATGCTCATCGTGCCGCCCGGCGGCCACATCGGCGGCGGCGGCGTCGATCGCCTGAGCGACCGCCCCGTCGAGCAGCTCGAGGCGCGTGTTGGCACGCGCGGCGGCTTGCTTCACCAGCGCGAGCGCGCCAATGAAGGCGCGTGGCAGCGGAATTCCACTGATGGGGAAATTCTGTACGGCGCGCTGTGTCTGCGCACCCCACAGAGCGTCAGCGGGGACTTGCAGCTCACCCATGCTGTCGCGCTCGATCCGGAACGAATTCGTCATGAAGGCACTCCGCCAGCTCATTGCGTTATCATGCAAATCGTAGCACTTCGAGGCTCTCCATACGCATGACGGCTCCTTCCCGCGACGCTTTGCCGCCTGTCGAGGCTCTGTCACCCATTGATGGGCGTTATCGTGCAGCAACGGCGCCCTTGCGCGGGCTCCTGTCCGAGGCTGGACTCATTCGCGAGCGCATCCGGGTCGAAGCGCACTGGCTGCTGCACCTGGCCACCGCCGTGCCGCAGCTCGCCGGATCCGAGCTGCCGGCTTCAGTCCGCGACCGCGCCAGGCAGCTCGCCGACGATCCCGATGGGGGTGCCGCCGAGGCAGTGAAGATCATCGAGTCGCGGATCAATCACGACGTCAAAGCTGTCGAGTACTACGTACGTCAGCAATTGAAAGAAGCCGGTGCGAGTGAGGCGTCGCTCGAGCTCGTACACTTCGGATGCACCTCGGAAGATATCAACAACCTGAGTTACGCCCGGATGTTGAAGGCAGCCCGCGTCACGCTGTCCGAAACACTTCAGACACGCATCGACGAGCTCGCGCAGTTTGCGCAACTGCACGCGGATACCGCAATGCTCGCGCGAACCCACGGTCAACCTGCGAGTCCGACGACGCTGGGAAAAGAATTTGCCAATGTGACTGCGCGCCTGCGGCGTGCCCTGCAACGCTGGCAGGCTGTTGCAATCTTGGGAAAAATGAATGGCGCCGTCGGCAATTTCAACGCCCACGTGGCCGCCGTACCGAGCGCGGACTGGCCCAAAGTCAGCCGGGGATTCATCGAGTCTTTGAACCTGCAGCTGAATCCCTACACGACGCAGATCGAGCCGCACGACTGGATTGCCGAGTACTGCGACGCCGTGGCCGCAATCAATGTCGTGCTCGTCGACTTGAGTCGGGATGTGTGGGGTTATATTTCGCTCGGGTACCTGCGCCAGCGCGCGGTGGCCGGTGAAGTGGGCTCGTCGACGATGCCGCACAAGGTGAATCCCATCGACTTCGAGAATGCGGAAGGCAACCTCGGCATCGCCAACGCACTGCTCAAACATTTCGCTGAAAAGCTGCCGGTGTCGCGTTGGCAGCGCGACCTCACGGATTCAACCGTGCTGCGCAATGTTGGCGTGGCGCTGGGCCATACTTTGATTGCCTGGCGAGCGCTGGGTCGTGGATTAGGTAAAGTGGCCGCGGACCCGGTGCGGATTGCAGCCGACATCAATGGCGCCTGGGAAGTCCTCGGTGAAGCCGTGCAGACAGTGCTGCGCGCGGCAGGCTCCCCGAGCGGTTACGAGCGACTGAAGGATTTCACCCGTGGACGGGCGATAGACGAACAGTCTCTGGCGTCATTCATCGAAACGTTGCCGTTGAGCGACGCTGAAAAGACGCGGCTAAAGGCTTTGCGACCCGAGGGTTACGTGGGATTGGCTGCCAAATTGGCGCGGGACATTTGACGCACGTGTGACGCGGTGCGCGGAATGCGAGTTTGGTTGCGCTGATCCAAGGTCAAACCGTGACGAGGTCGGCAACCCAACGTAGGCCCCGTCACTAAGATCCTTCGAGCCTGCCACTGAGCAGGCGCAGTCGGCAGTGCCGCTTGTGGACATAATCGGGGAATTTGACTTAAACAGCACGCTCGCGCAGATGCAGAATGCGCGCTATACACCCGAATCCGCCGGTCGGGTGGACTCACGAGCCAACACCCGCCAGGGTACTGAAACGTTGAGTGTGCTGACGACGCTGCCGGAGGTCCGGGCCGCGGTCAACGAGATCGCCACCGGCGCCCGCCGCCTCATCTCCATCTACACACCCGATCTGGAACCTGACTTGTACGACCAGACTTCGTTTCTCGAAGTCGTCAAACATTTCGTTCTCACGCGCAGTTTCTCCAAGGTGCGCGTGTTGTTGTCTGAGCCCGCACGCGTCATGCGCGACAGCAACCGCTTCGTAGCAATGGGACGCCGCCTCTCGAGCTGCATCGATATCCGCTACGTTGCCGCCCGAGCTCCACAGCGGGCTTCCGCTTATCTGATCGCTGACGACCGCGCCATCATGTACCGGATGCGCGCTGATACATGGGACGGCATAGCTGACGTCAACAATCCTCCCGTCGCCCGCCTTTACCTGCAGGAATTCGACACCGTCTGGAATGCCAGCGCGGTGGATCAGGGCCTGCGAGTAGCCCGCCGGGGCTGATTTTCCGCCATTGCGGGCTATCATTGGGGCCATGCCCCAGCCCGAAATCACCGTCGCAGCGATTGCTGAAACCGAGGGACGGTTTCTCGTCGTCGAAGAGCGGATCAACCAGCGCCTCGTTTTCAATCAGCCTGCCGGACACGTTGAACACGGCGAGTCATTGCTGACTGCAGTGGCCCGCGAAGTTCGCGAGGAGACTGCCTGGCGGTTCGAGGCGACCGCTCTGATCGGGGTTTACCTGTGGCGCAGCCCGGAAAGCGGCGTCACGACCATGCGCTTCGCGTTCAGCGGCACCGTGGACGATCATCAGGCTGCCCAGCCCCTTGATCACGGCATCATCGGGACCCATTGGTTATCACGTGCGGACCTGCAGGAGCGCGAGAAGCGGCTACGGAGTCCTCTCGTGATGCGGTGCATTGAGGACTATCTCGACGGGAAGCGTCAGCCGCTCGTCTCCGTCGGCCACCTCGATCTGCAGACCGCGCATGCAATACCCGCGGTAATTATTTGATAATGCCCGACAAGTCTGCCTCTCCCATTATCGTCGGACTCTCCGGTGGAGTGGACTCCGCCGTGGCGGCCCTGTTGCTCAAAGAGCAAGGGTGGGCGGTCCAGGGGCTCTTCATGAGCAACTGGGAAGAGGACGATGACGGCTACTGTACAGCCGCACAGGACTTCCAGGACGCCCGCACAATAGCGCGCGAGCTCGACATCCCCCTGCACCGGGTAAGCTTCGCAGCCGAATACAAGGCGCGGGTTTTCGAGTATTTCCTCAACGAGCAGCGCGCGGGTCGGACACCTAATCCCGATGTCCTGTGTAACCGGGAGATCAAGTTCGGTGTTGCGCTTCGATACGTTCGCAGGCTCGGTGCCTCTCATTTCGCCACCGGCCATTACGCGCGCCTGATTCAGGGTCCGGGTGGTGTCGAGTTGCATAAAGCCCGGGACGTCAGCAAGGACCAGAGCTACTTCCTGCACGCAGTCGCGACCGAGCATCTGTCCCAGACGCTCATGCCGCTAGGTGAGATCGAAAAGAGCGCTGTGCGCGATCGAGCCCGGCGTGCCGGATTGCCGGTCTTCGACAAGCCGGACAGCACTGGCATCTGCTTTATTGGAGAGCGTCCCTTCCGGGAGTTTCTCGGCCAATTTCTCGAGCACCGTCCGGGACCCATCGAATCACCGGAGGGCGAAGTGCTGGGCACCCATCAGGGGCTGGCCTTTTACACTCTCGGCCAGCGCGAAGGTCTGCATATCGGTGGCCGACGCGGACGTTTGGACCAGCCTTGGTATCTAGCCGCAAAGGATGGCGCGCGCAACGCGTTAATCGTCGTGCAGGGTCACGACCATCCACTGCTGCGCAGTTCTTCGCTTGCGACGGGGCCGATGCACTGGCTCGCCGAGACCCGAAACGCACCGTTCCGATGCACGGTCAAGGTACGTTACCGGCAAGTAGACCAGGCAGCGGTGTTCGAGCCGCAGAGCGACGGCACCGCGCGCATTTTGTTCGATGAGCCGCAGCGCGCGGTTACGCCCGGACAGTACGCCGTCGCGTACGAAAATGACCGCTGTCTCGGCGGTGCTGTGATTGAGTCGGTGAATTCAGCATCCGAGCAACAGGCGGCCGCCTAGCGAAATCTATATAATTCGCCGCGCTTTTTCACCGGGAGTTTCCATGACGAACAGCTTCAACGCGCGGACGACACTCGAGAGTGGCGGTCGCTCATACGAAATCTGGAGCCTCGCCGCTCTTCCGCAAGACAAAGTTGCGCGACTCCCCTACTCCCTCAAGATCCTGCTCGAAAATCTGCTGCGCTTCGAAGACGGTGTAAACGTCACACGCGCTGACATCGACGCGCTGCTGTCGTGGGATCCAGCAGCAGCTCCTTCACACGAAATTGCCTTCACGCCGGCGCGAGTCATTCTTCAGGACTTCACCGGCGTCCCCTGTGTCGTCGATCTCGCGGCAATGCGCGATGCGATCGTCAAACTCGGCGGCGACGCGGACCGGGTCAATCCACTCGCCCCTGCCGAACTGGTCATCGACCATTCGGTGCAGGTTGATGAATATGGTGCGCCCGGATCACTCGCGGCCAACAACAAGATCGAGTTTGCCCGCAACGGCGAGCGTTACTCATTCCTGCGCTGGGGCCAGACGGCCTTCCGTAACTTCAAGGTCGTCCCCCCCAACACTGGAATCGTCCACCAGGTCAACCTCGAATACCTGGGCCGGGTTATTTTCGATGGTGAGATCGACGGCAAGCCGCGCGCTTACCCAGACACGCTGGTTGGCACAGACTCACACACCACCATGATCAACGGCCTCGGCGTGTTGGGCTGGGGCGTCGGCGGCATCGAAGCCGAGGCAGCCATGCTCGGGCAGCCGGTCACGATGTTGATTCCGCAGGTCATCGGCTTCCGCCTGAACGGCAAGCTCAAGCCCGGTGCGACCGCGACCGACCTCGTGTTGACCGTGACCGAAATGCTTCGCAAGAAAGGCGTCGTGGACAAGTTCGTCGAATTCTTCGGCGACGGGCTTGCGAACCTGCCGCTCGCCGATCGTGCAACGATTGCCAACATGGCGCCGGAATACGGCAGCACCTGCGGCATATTCCCGATCGACGAGGAGACCATCCGCTACCTCGAGCTGTCGGGCCGACCGCGCGAGCGCATCGATCTCGTTGCCAAGTACGCCAAGGCTCAGGGCATGTGGCGTAACAACGGCGACAAGCCTGCTGTCTATACGGACGTGTTGGAATTGGACCTCAGCACGGTCGAGCCCAGCCTCGCAGGTCCGCGCCGACCACAGGATCGCGTGCCCCTGCAGAACGCCAAGTCCGTCTACGAGACGAACGGCAAGAAGACTTCCGACGAGCGTGCTGTCAAGAATGCCGGCGCCAAGGGCGTTGCGACCACGACTCTCGACGGCAAGACCTTCGAGTTGAAGGATGGCGCGGTGCTGATCGCGGCCATCACCAGCTGCACAAACACATCGAACCCGTCCGTGATGCTGGGTGCCGGCCTGCTGGCACGCAAAGCGGTCGCCAAGGGACTCACCTCCAAGCCGTGGGTCAAGACCAGCCTGGCACCCGGCTCGCGTGTCGTCACCGATTATTTCACCAAGGCCGGCGTGCTCGGCGACCTGGCGGCGCTGGGATTCGACGTCGTGGGATACGGCTGCACTACCTGTATCGGTAACTCCGGCCCGTTGAAGCCGGAAATTTCCGCCGCGGTGAAAGCTGGTGACATCACCGCGTGCTCGGTGTTGTCCGGCAACCGTAACTTCGAAGGGCGCGTTCACCCCGAAGTGAAGATGAACTTCCTTGCCTCCCCGCCACTGGTCGTCGCCTACGCGATCGCCGGCACGCTGGACATTGATCTGACCCAGGAGCCGTTGGGAACCGACAAGGCCGGCAAACCCGTCATGCTCGCCGATATCTGGCCGAGCGACCACGAGGTACAGGAGGCCCTGACTCGTTCCATCGACTCCAACATGTTCCAGCGTAGCTACGCTGGCGTGTTCACCGGCGACGAGAACTGGACGAGCATCAAGGTGCCTGCGGGCAAGCGATATACGTGGGATGGGAAATCCACCTACGTGAAGAACCCGCCCTATTTCGATGGCATGACGATGACACCAGGCGCCTTGTCGGACATCAAGGGTGCGCGTGTGCTGGCGGTTCTCGGCGACTCCGTCACGACGGATCACATCTCGCCGGCCGGCAACATTTCCAAGTCGAGCCCGGCCGCGCGTTACCTCGTTGAGCAGGGTGTACAGCCGGTTGACTTCAACTCTTACGGCGCTCGCCGCGGGAACCATGAAGTCATGATGCGCGGTACGTTCGCCAACATTCGCCTGCGGAACCTGTTGGTTCCGGGTGTTGAAGGCGGCGTGACCATTCATCTGCCGACCAATGAGCAGACTTCGATTTACGACGCTGCGATGAAGTACAAGAAGGAAGGTACTCCACTCGTGGTGATCGCCGGCCGCGAGTACGGCACCGGATCATCACGCGACTGGGCCGCGAAGGGCACCATGCTCCTGGGCGTGAAGGCTGTGATTTCTGAGAGCTTCGAGCGCATCCATCGGTCCAACCTGATCGGCATGGGCGTTGTCCCATTGCAGTTCCTGCCCGGTCAGAACGCTCAATCGCTCGGCCTGACGGGTCGCGAGGTGTTCGACATCACCGGACTCAGCACTGGCGATGCCAAGCAGGTGTCGGTGACGGCAACTCCTCCGGACGGTAAGCCGATCAACTTCACCGCACGTGTACGTATCGACACGCCGAAGGAGCGCGAGTACTACCGGCACGGCGGAATCCTGCAGTACGTGCTTCGGCAGCTCGCGGCTCCAGGACGCGCCGCCTGACGACTCCAGTCCCGGGCCGCAGTGGAATCGCTGCTGGCCCGGTGCAACTGGCCGTATTCGACCTGGACGGAACCATCAGCCATCGCGATACGCTTCTACCGTACGTGATGGGTTTCCCGATGAGCGCGCCCAGGAAACTTCTGGGCGTCCTCGTCTTCTGCGGAACACTGGCCCTGTTCGTCTTAGGCCTGCGAGACCATGGCCAAGTCAAATCCGCCTTCATCCGCTCCACGCTTCGCGGCAAAACGCGCGCCCAGGTGCAAGCCTGGACGGCCGAGTTCGTCCCGTCCGTGCTCAAAGATGGCGTATTTGCTGACGCGCTGAATCGAATCGCGCATCATCGGAAAGAAGGTGCGCGCCTGGTGTTGATGAGCGCCAGCACAGATCTCTACGTCCCGGCATTCGCCACGGCGCTCGGCTTCGACGAAGTAATCTGCACCGGCATCCAATGGAACGGCGACCGCCTGGACGGCCACCTCACCACCCCCAACCGCCGCGGCCCCGAAAAGACCCGCTGCTTCGAAGCCCTGCGCCAAGCCCACCCCGGCCTCACCACAGCCGCCTACGGCAACGCAGGCAGCGACCTGGACCACATGCGCCTAGCCGACCACCCCCTCCTCGTAAACGCCTCCAAAAGCTCCCAACGCAAAGCCTCCCGCCTCGGAATCCCGGTCGCCACCGACTGGCACTAGCACCGCGCGCAAGGGTTCCCACCCACGCGTCTCGGACCGCGGTCACAGCCAGATGCCCATAGTAGAGGGGACGTGCGTGACACATGCTCCGGCGCGGGCCGTGCGCGCCATGGAAGGCGCGCACGGAGCCTACAGGGAAGTATTTACGGCGACCCGCGCGGGAGCATGTGTCACGCGCGGCGCCTCCTCAAATAGGCTCTTCAACTGCCTACATCGACGTTCGAATCGTCCAAAGCTCCGGAAAAAACTTCAACTCCAACGCCTTGGCCAGGTAAGACACTCCGCCAGTCCCACCAGTCCCCGGCTTGTACCCAATAATCCGCTCAACCGTCTTCAGGTGATGGCACCGCCACAACTGAAACTTCTGATCGAGATCCACCAGCCGCTCCGCCAGCTCGTACAGATCCCAGTCCTTCTCAGCGTTGTGATACACGCCGAGCCACGCACCTGCCACCTGCTTGCTGGCAACGTACGGCTCCTTGAAATCGCGCGTCAGATACTCCTCGGGAATTCCATAGCCGCGGCGGCTCAACAGCCGCAGAACCTCGTCATACAACGACGGCGCTTCCAGCGTGCTTTGCAACACCGCAAATGCCTCGGGGTCCCGTTTGTGAACATCGACCATCTGCGGATGTTTGTTGCCCAGGAGGAATTCCAGCACCCGGTATTGCACTGACTGGAATCCGGACGAGCGGCCCAAGGCATTGCGAAACGCGGAATACTCGAACGGCGTCATGGTGGACAACACGTCCCACGTCGCGATGAGTTGGGTCTGCACGTGCGCCACGCGCGCGAGCATCTTGAACGACGGATCCAGATCGTCGCGCCGAACACATTCGAGCACTCCCCGCAGCTCGTGAAGCATCAGCCGCATCCACAGCTCAGACGACTGGTGAACGATGATGAACATCATCTCGTCGTGCTCGTAAGTCAGCGGCTTCTGCGCATCGAGAATCTTATTCAGCTGCAGGTATTCGCCGTAGGAGAGCGACGAGCCGAGCTCCCAGTGAATGGCCTCATTCGACAGATCGACCCGATCAGGGCTCATGACGGGGGGTCCTCTGCGAATACCCAGGAAGGAACCCGGCGCCAACCGTCCAGCAGCTCGCGATCGAGCCGCCGATAGTCGGGGCAATGCCGGCCCACGATCTGCCAGAAGCGGCGTGAGTGATTCATCTGCACGGTGTGGGAGAGCTCATGGACCATGAGATACCGTACCACTTGTGGGCGCTGAAACATCAGGCAGCAGTTGAGACTGATCGTGCCGCGCGTCGAGCAGCTGCCCCATCGGCTGCGCTGGCGGCGGATCAG